>Ga0315551_10000002_pt1 | contig 221047 bp, 181 predicted proteins | sample SalMarSW160290MG_FD_203678 | JGI IMG/M metagenome (GOLD analysis project Ga0315551, IMG submission 203678) | Salt marsh sediment microbial communities from the Plum Island Ecosystem LTER, Massachusetts, United States - Salt Marsh Sediment SW1602-90 ...
TTATTAGAAACAAACTTTGGGACATTCTACATAAGCCTTTGAGTGAGCTGCACGATGTTTCTCCTTGGCTTGATATCTTTGTTTTTATAAAGAAATACAATTTTGCTGAGGTTCGTAATGAAATCTTCGGGTATATTTACGAAAATTATCTAAAAGAATTGTACGAAGACCAGAAAAAAGGCCAATATTTTACAGACCCAGCAATTGTAAACTTTATGCTCGAGCAAGTCGGCTACACTCCGGAGAATCTCAAGAAAAGAATTTCTTCCGACAAAAATACTATTTCTCTTATTGACCCTTCCTGTGGTAGCGGTACATTTCTTTATTCGGCTATTGATACTTTGATAAGAACTATTGGACCCGATTCGGAACAGCGCGCTAAGAAGCTCGAAGAACTAGTAAACAAGGATATATTTGGTCTTGATATCGCTGAATTTCCACTTTATTTAGCCGAGATGAATATTCTGATGAGGATGTTACCTCTTATAATCAACGAGAAATACAACAATCCGGTAGAAAAGAAAATTAAGGTTTTCAAAACAAGAGACAGTATTTCTGAATTTATGGATACGGCGCTCCGTAATACTATTCATGACATCGATGTTGCCGCACAGAGAAATAATGGCCAGGGTTTTCTTTTTAAGGAAAAATTAGACCTTGGCTATGTGAGTTATGTTAGAGACGAAGATGATTTGAAGGAAATGAAAGATAGTTTAGAGACTCGACCTCGATGTCCACGGCGTCGTTTTGACTTTGTAATTGGTAACCCGCCATACGTCGGGTATAATGAATCCTCAAAACAGGGAGTTCTAATAATCAAACTCATACAGGAAAAGAGAGCTGAGATGAGTAATATTTACGGTATGAATTTGAACACCGTTCCCGGCAGAATCAAACCGTACTCGCCAAAGCCGAATATATTTAGTTTTTTTATCGCTTTAGGACTGGCATTACTGAAGGACGACGCAAAACTTTGTTACATTGTCCCGCAAACATTGCTCACGGCAAACGATTTAGATGTTCTACGTTATCATTTAGCAAAATTTACTACTATTGAAAAAATTATTACTTTTAGTGGCAGGATGTTTATAGGTCGTGGACTGAAGCAAAATAGGCCAGTTGCTACGTCTAGCTTAATTTTTGTGGTTAGACGGACCCAAACAAATAAGCGTAACACTGTAGAAATAATCAATTCTAAAGATACAACAAGTGTAATTGAAGAATGCTTACAAAATATTTGCAATAATAAAAAGATTAGTAAGAGAAAGATTCTGCAGAACGAGCTATTACAAGAAATTGGGAATTGGAACTTTATCAAGCATGAAGAATCCTTCATACTCTTTCATAAACAATACAAACTTAACACGGAGCCGATTTCAGCATATAGGTCCCGCCTTAGCTTAAAAAATGATTTCGTCTTTGACGGCGGCGTGACAATAGATAAGAAGTTCTTAACCTTGGAAAAAAAGAGAGGTTATTTTGAGGTTTTTGATTACAAGAAAAACAAATGGGAACAATACACTGTAAGCAAAAGTAATCAATACTATCCTAAGGATGGTCCCTTTAGGTTCATACCGGGGAGTCAGGGTATAGCAGCATACCAAAGAAAATACAAGATTATTTGGCGGACGAGGTTTTCCGACCGCTTCCAGTTTACGGAAAGAGATATTTTGCTTATTAACAATCAATCCTTAACGGTGGCTTCCAACTCGAAAAAAGACCTATTATTTTACTTAGCTTTACTAAATTCACCAATAAACAAGCTTATTCTTCAAAAGAGTCTCAGACAAGAAAATGAACGAAACTATTTTGTTCCACTGAGGGCAATGAAATCATATGTCAGGATTCCAAAGATGTCTGAAGGTAATCTGAACGTGAGAGATGAAATAATTAGACAGGTCGAACGTTTAATAAATATTGAAAGATTGGCTCTTTCCGACTTAATTGATTTTTCTTCGGTCATGATGCAGAAGTTTGACGGGGTGTTGGTCAAGGGAAATAATCTTGTTTTATGTAAGGATAAAAAAGAAAGGAAGCTCAAAATAAAGAACAACAAAGATCTTGTTGAGAAGACTATCATCGATAAGTACCGTAGTGAAGAATTAGAATTTGAGCGTGAGAAGATAAGACTATCAGGATTAAAATCATTGCCTGCTATTGACTTTGAAAAACAAAAGCATCTGAAAGATTATGTCGATGACTTGGTGTTTGCATTATATTTCAACATTCCTTTAACAAAAGTTGATATAAATAATGCTGCTGAAATTAAAAAGGTGTGTAAAAAGAATAAGTTCTACAAAGTATTGAATAAGTTTTCTTAACGACTATTTTGAAAATGAGCAAGAAAGCTATTTACCGTCATAAGAGGACGGGTGATTTGTTTGGGAATCACAACGTTCAATCTTTGATGAGCTGAACCGACGAAAAAAGGCTCATAAAAAGAGAACATAGAATTGCACAAACCACTGCGGCTGGGTGGACAAAGTCCAGTGGTAATGAGTGGTAATTGCGGGGCCAAATTGTCTTGACACTAAGGTATAAAAAGTGTATAAGTATATTGGCCTTGCGGATTTCTCGCAGCAAGCAAAAAGGAGAATAGGGCAGCCAACTCATTTTGCTTGAGTTTGCACAGAATCTTACAGCCGCTATATCTGTGCGCATCGGGCAGGCAATAAATATTGACAACTTTTCAAGGAGAAGACGAACAAAACGTGCAAAATCCATTTTTTTGGGGGGCCAAACACAGCAAATCAGTGAACGGTAAAAGCTGAAATTGTAGGCTCAGGCAGAAATTTGGAAGAAAAGACCGTATTTATTGCGAAATATCATAGTCAAGAAAAGGTGGAAGTCTGAAATGAGAATATTGAAGCATATAGTGACAAACCACTCGCGAGATGTGCATAGCAACAAGCTGTCTGCATTTTGTAACGTTTTTAGCTTAGTCAAATGCACAATCCTAATATTTGTGAGCTGGGTGTGTCTCTGGGCACAGGTCGGGACCGCGGCCCAAGCCCAGCCCCTTACTTCAGAGCCTCAGGTCAGCGAGGCGCCTCTCAATCCGGATTTCATTGCCTGGCAGCAGAGAGTTGCAACGTTTGGTTTTGAAGGGCGTGACGCAGAAGGCCTCACGTCAGGCTACGTACCTTCTCCGTTTGACCGTTCTCATTTGCAATCTCAGACAGCCTCACCCCCCCTGTTTTTTGAGCCGCTGTTGGCCCAGCCGGCAAAGTTCGACTTGAGGGAGTCGGGACACGTCACATCGGTGAAAAGCCAGGGCGAATGTGGATGCTGTTGGGCTTTCGCCACGTACGGCTCGCTGGAGAGCTGGCTACTAAGGAACAAAGCCCAGAGCTGGGACTTTTCTGAAAATCATCTGAAGAACAACCATGGCTTTGACTATGCACCCTGCGGAAGCGGCAACGCTGATATGAGCACAGCTTACCTGACACGCTGGGCGGGACCTGTCAAAGAGTCAGACGACCCATATCACGCCTGGGACGATAGTCCTTCGGGAGGTGGGTCATGTCAGAAATACGTGAGAACCGTGTTGCAATTTACTACGCCCAGTGAGATTAAGGACGCGCTGATGACTTACGGGGCACTGCAGGTTAGCATGTGCTGGACCTGGGCCAGCCCCTACTACAACTCTTCGGCGTACACATATTACTATGACGGAAGCGGGGACCCGAACCACATGGTGACACTCGTCGGCTGGGACGATAACAAACACTTATCGAGAGCGCCGGGCAAAGGCACCTGGTTAATCAAGAACAATTGGGGAACGGATTTTGGAGAGAACGGCTATTTCTACATTTCATACTACGACACCATCGCCGTAAAGGAAGCGGTGGCTTTCTGTGATGCCGTTCCTACTTCGTCATACATGACCAATTACCAATACGACCCACTGGGACAGACGTCCGCAACTGGATATAACAGCACGACAGCATGGGGCGCAAACATTTTCATTGCTTCGGCAGACGAACTCCTTGACGCCGTGGGTTTTCACGCGCTTGCCAAAGAAACTTCTTATGAAATCTATATCTACGACTCTTATAAAATCCATAACTTCGACACTTTCGACGGAATTTCCTTCCAAGACGATGACCCGTTGGGTTCGTGTTCGGGCACCGTCAGCTATGCCGGCTACCACACGGTTACGCTGCCTTTGCCGATAGAGCTGAGTAAGGACGACGATTTTGCCATCGTGATTAAATTCACAACACCCGGATATAACTATCCCATTGGGACCGAGAAACCGATTGAAGGCTATTCTTCTGGTGCAACCGCAAATGCAGGAGAGAGTTACATAAGCTCAGACGGCCGGTTTTTTGTGGATATTACAGATAACTACCCGAATACGAATATTTGCATAAAGGGTCTGACCATTCTGCCGAGCGGGACACCACCCGGGGAATACCAGGTTTCCGCAAGTGATGATGACGGATTCGCTTCACAGAGCTCATCTCAAAACCTGCGTACAGATTATCTGAAAGTCGGGTCTTACAGTGGCCATGAGGCGCCATATTACACGTCCGGCATGGTTTTCAAAGGTGTGAATATTCCACCCGGTGCCGAGATCATCAGCGCACATTTAGAGATACGGTCCTATGAAAATTACTTGACTAATACCGTCTATGGAAAGATACAGGCCCAAGACACTGACAATGCTGACAGCTTTTCCCAAATGCCTTATATATCCGCTCGGCCAAGAACCGATGCTTCGGTCGATTGGGATCACCACGCACCCTGGTCAAAAGACACCTGGTACAGAAGCCCTGATATTGCCGACGTGGTCCAAGAGGTCATTGACCGCACCGGATGGTCGGCAGGCAATTCATTGGCGATTTTGTATAGCACGCGATTATCCGAGGGTGGTTACCGTCATTTCTATTCGTATGACGGAGGCTATGCCCCGAAGCTGCTGGTAATTCACGTTTCAGACACGGCCTCCCCGCTGTCCGAGGCGTTGGATACGGCATTGAGATTCGCCACTGGCGGCAGTGCGGATTGGTTCGCCCAGACCACGACGTCCCGCTACGGGCAAGATGCGGCACAAAGCGGAGATATCTCGCACAGGCAGGACTCGTGGATGCAGACAACGGTGAGCGGGACAGGAACGGTGAAGTTCTACTGGAAGGTATCGTCTGAGGAAGATTTTGACTTCCTGGAGTTTTATATCGACGGCTCACTGCAGGAAAAGATCAGTGGTTCGGATGGCGACTGGGAATGGGAAACGTACACGATCAGCACTTCGGGTTCACACACATTGGAATGGCGATATGTGAAGGATGGAAGCGGGGACTCCGGCAGCGACTGCGGCTGGGTGGACAAAGTGGAGTGGTAATCGCCTGGCCTTTTCTTTATTTTTAATTGAGTTTGACAATTTCTTTGAGATATGGTATGCTATGTTTATAAAAGTGTGTGGAGGGCGTCAGGCTCACGATTACCGGCTTTTCATCATACTAAAAACCGAACTTTTTTGGACGCCAAACGAAGAAAGAGGAGGTTCAAAACAGCTAATATAATAAATACAAAGGCCTGATTGGCCATTTCGATACCATTGTAAGGCTGTTTTCGTACTGACAGATTCGAAGAAAGGTGGGGATATTCTGATGCATTCCGTTAAACAAAGAAAATTAGCTGCCATTACATCGATTGGGCTATGCTTATTTTTCTATTCAGTTCTCCTGGCCGAACCTGTTAGCGTTGAACAGGTACAAAAAGCCTCGGAAACGTTTCTCAAGGTGCAGGATGCCCGTCAGGGAAAACAAATAACGTTGCTCTCAGTGCAGGGCGAACAGAAATTGCCTGTCAGAAAATTCACTGCTGCGGCGTTAAGGGAAATTCGTGATGATGATGGGACAGTTCTTGCATACGTTACCGAGCTGGAGCCGCGCGGCTTCATAGCAACCTCTACGGATACAGACATCACTCCGATTATTGCTTATTCTTTCAAAAACTCTTTTCCGAACGACGAGGACAGAAAAAACCCCCTTTACCGTCTGTTGAAAGAGGACATGAAGCTAAGAAAAAAGGCGTTGGCTGAATATGACCGATTCAATACGACGGAAAACAACAACCTATGGAATCTTTATGCCGATGAAGCTACAGGGCCTTCCGTGAGCCAGACATTCCAGCAGTGGCCCCAGGAGAACACGACTTCCACCGGCGGGTGGCTGGAGAGCATATGGGAGCAGGGTCCACCTTACAACGACTTTTGTCCGCTCGACCCGGTCGATGCCAACAGAACTTATGTCGGCTGTGTGGCAACGGCGATGGCACAGGTGATAAATTATCATCGGCAATGTAATGTAAGTTTCGACGAGGACGATGAGTTTACAACGTACAGCGGTATCGATATCGACAAAGACAGCGAAATATACGATTTCCCCTCTTTCGAGGAGCTGAACGAGCACCTTGAGGACTTGCGACTTAAATACAGCAGGCAGATTGAGCCGAATGATACGGATGTGGCCGCACTTAGTTTTGCCTGTGGTATATCTGCGCTAATGGACTTTACAAGCGAGGGCTCCGGTGCTTCATCTTATGATGCGCGGAACGCGTTGCTTTACAAGTTTGGTTTTCATTCGGCCGAGATGACCGGTGGTCTGTCACATGAATTTTATCGTGCGCTGCAAGAGAACATGATCAATCGACTCCCTGTTTTTTTAGCTATCAGCCAGACGGATGGTTATGGCGGACACGCCCTTGTCTGTGACGGCTATAATACGAACGGTGAGTATCACCTTAATTTCGGCTGGGGTTCCGACAGCCCTGAGGAAATGACCGAGGTATGGTATCACCTTCCAAGCGACCTTCCACCCGATTTAAACATCGTTACTGAAGTCATTTTGAATATTCAACCTGTTCCGGCGACTATTAAACCTGACCCATCGTCGTTGAAATTTTACTGTGTTCCGGGGGAGGAATCCGAACCCGAAACGCTGTTTATCAAAAACAATACAGCCGAACAAGTTGTTATAAGCTCGATTTCCTGTTCGGAGGGATTTTTAATCTCCACCTCAGATGACGGATACTCGGACTTCATAGATTCTCTTGAGATACAACGTCCGGGACAGGAATCTTCGATTAATGTGAAGTTCTGCCCGGACGAGGCAGGGGGATATTATGGAACTCTCACGATTGACTACGGCCAGGGGAATACCAAGCGTGTGGTTTTGAGTGGATACTCCTTTGCCGGTGGGACGGAAATCGAAGAGGGAGAAGTGTCCGGGACCTGGACAGATGCTAATTCACCCTACTTTATATCCGGGGACATCGAAGTGCCGGAAGACGCCGAGCTGGTTATTGAACCGGGGGTTAAAGTTTTGTTCGTGGGACCATACAGCATGACCATCGGTGAGAACGCGCGGCTGGCTGCCGAGGGAAATGAGAATAACCCGATAGAATTTACAACGCTGCATAAAGACTTAGGCTGGGGCGGTCTGCGATTTCTGGACTCCGGAGACGATGACGTATTGATTCACTGCTCAATCAGTTATGCCAAGAAAAACGCCGGGCTGGTTACACGTTATTATAACCCTGAGGGAGACGAGGGTAAAGACAGCCTTGGAGGAGCCATATTTTGCTACGCCTCGAGCCCTACCATTACGAGTTGCAAGATTACCAATAACATAGGCGACAAAGGTGGAGCACTCTACTGCAATGAAAGCTATCCCGTAATCAGCAATACGCTGATAGCGAACAATACATCGTTAGGAAGCTCCCCGCAGTGCGGCGGGATATGCACCGAGGGGTGGGGCGCCCCTGAAATCATAAACTGTACCATAGTAAACAATTCGCCCGGCGGTATTTTCACGGTGTCCGGAGACGGAGTGGACTTGACGAACTCTATTATATGGGGCAATGAGAGATACCAGATCGAAACGGATGAGTCCGTGCCGGTAGTATCGTTTTGTGACGTTCAGGGCGGTTACGCCGGGGAGGGCAATATCGATGTTGCCCCTTGTTTCTTTGACCCCAGTGCAGGTGTCGGAGTTGCTTACGACGGGTCATTCGCCAACTGGATGCTGCAAAGCTCTTCACCGTGCATAAATTCGGGAACAGAAACATATCTTCCGGAAACCGACCTTGCGGGCAGTGAAAGGATTTACAGCGATGTCGTGGATTTGGGCGCTTACGAAAATCAATCAGACCTGCCGTTGATTACCATCGCACCCGCAGGCACAGTGGATGCGGGCTTTGTCGCCCTTGATACGGAATCGACCATTATGCTTGATATTACAAACACAGGTAAGGTGGATTTACAAGTGAATGACCTGAGCATTTCCGATGCGAACGGTGTTTTTTCAATAGTTACCAGCGTAGAAAATCATTTTCTGGCGCAGGGTGAAACCGTCCAGGTAGAAATTGGATTTACACCGACGGAAGAGAGAAGCTATTCCGGCAGTGTTTATATTAATTCGACCAGCAATACCCCGAACAAACAAATTACTCTCAATGGAGTGGGAGTATCGGGAACGATTATCGAAGGTGGTGACGTCAGTGGTACATGGAAGATAGAAGACAGTCCCTATACAGTTACGGGAGATATCAGTGTTCCAAGAGGGAGAACGTTAACGATTGAGCCGGGAGTGGTGGTTAATTTCGCAGGCCATTTTGGATTGACGGTTGGTTACAGGGCGACTTTGCGCGCCCGGGGTACCGAGACGGAGCATATCTTATTTACTGCGATGGATACCGAGAAGGGATGGTTCGGCATACGTTTTGTAAATAGTGGCGCCGATGACGAATTGCAACATTGCACTATCGAATACGCTAAGAAACCATACAACGCAGGAAGCGGCTATCTGGACCTGCTCGGAGGAGGGATTCTGTGCTGCAGTTCGTGGGAGGCCGAGCCGAGCTACGGCGTTCCTTCCAATCCGACCATTGCCCACTGTCTGGTTGCCAATAACCATGCATTATCCGGTGGTGGGATTATGTGCATGGACGAATCTGAGGCCCAGATTACTAATAACACGATCGTTGATAACTCAGCATTTATAGACGGTGGTGCCATTTACGTCGCAGGCTCCTCCCCCACTATCACCAACAATGTCATTGCTCATAATTCCGGGCTTGACTCCGGGGGCATCCTAACCTGGTACGGAGCTCCTTCGATAATAAACAATACTATCGTCCACAACAGGCCCAATGGGCTGTATCTGGGACCGGCACCCTGGACCTCGGTCCAGGATAGCGGCCCGCCTGTGTTGAATAATATCATCTGGGAGAACGAAATATACGCATGGTCTTCCGTCTCACTCGAAGGTTACGACATTCGCTTCAATAATATTCAAGGCAACTGGAAAATAGAAGACGAAGATGAGGAGGAAGGAGAAGAAGACGAAGATACTAACATCAATGTTGATCCCTGCTTTGCAGACCCTAGCAACAGGGATTACCATCTTAAATCACAAGGCGGCCGATGGGACCCTGTAAGCCAATCCTGGGTGCAGGATGATGTAAATAGTCCCTGTATTGATACGGGGGACCCGGATACTGAAATTGAGTCAGAGCCATCACCCAATGGGGACATTATTAATATGGGCGCTTATGGGGGCACCGAGAAGGCGAGCAAAAGTCCCGAAAACTGAACACCATTGGCTGATTTGCCGATGATAGCTAAACAACTTTCAAATAAACTGGGGGCTGTTAATAGTAATACTTGAATTCTATGTCCACATCCCACATATCCGGCAGACCCGGCTTCTTGGTAAGTTTGACGCGGTTGCACTGCAGGTTCGCCCAGCGGAACTGAATCTTATCGAGAAATTCAGCAAATTTCTTTATATCTATCTGCTTTAGATTCACGCTGGCACTTTGGCTTTTCTGGTCGCGGGATGTGATGAGCATTCCTGAGCTGAGCTTGTACATACTCGGAAGTATTCCACACGAACGAGCAACATTGTCAATTGCACCGGCGTACGTAAATTCAGTACCGACGTTATTCGAATCAGCAAACTCTCGCCGATCAGGGTCAAGAGTTAAAATCTCCATCATTGTCGCGTCGGCTCTCTTATACTGGGCCTGCTGCTCTCTAACGCCTTTTTCTGCGGCCGGCAAGTATATCGCCCAGACTAATAACGGCCATAGGACGACTATAACAGGAACGAGTATATAATATAAAATAGGATTCTTATATATGTCTTTCATAATCTGTCCTCGGTTGTCAATACTCGATACTCTACGAGCATCTGGTATCAAGAATCGGGTATCGATAACTATGTCTTCGGCACAACCGTTATGCTGAAACTGTCGCGTCCGCCTTTCAAATCGTAGGCTTCTCTCAAAATCTCCAGGCCGTTATTCCTGACCGTTTTGAACAATTTTTGCGTGTTTTGCCGACTGGAGGTTTCTCCTGTTATAATAATGTCCCTGGCTGTAATGGAGATAGACTTTATATCTAAGTTCGTCTGGGCGGCACACTTGTTAAACGCTGTCAGCGCCAACGTCAGCTTGGATGATATGGATTTTTCTCCTTTAATAGTTATCAGGCCTTTCTTTGCGTCCCTGATGCGTCTTAATTCCTTTCCGAGCTCTCTTACGGCAGCAGCTCCTTCCGGCGGCTTCTGCCCTAACATAACAGCCGAGTAGTCTTTCGAAAATTTCTCGCTTAACCTGCTCCGATACTTGTTTATTGTGAATAGCTGTGTTTGAAAATACAGGCCGACGAATATTAAAAGACCTGTAACCGATATCGCTGCGAACTTCAGCGCCTTTTGCATTTTAATCTTTTTTCCCTGAAAGGGGCTAAAATCGTCACGGAAATCTACGCGGTGTCCCTTTTCCGAATGAGCCAGGGCCGCCCCGTATGCAATGGCAAAATCAACCGTATCGGCACAATCGGCTGTATTTCGCGATTCAGCCTCGGCGGCAAGCCAATCAACTCTATCGGCCTCAATGCCCAGCTTTTCGCTAAGCTGCTGATGGTCAACTGTGCCGGCAGAGTCGAAGACTTTAAGGTGATTTATCGGCTCGCCACCTCCAACCAGAGCAGCGGTTACAAGCACTTCTCTTGTGAGCAGAGCGCCTCTATCCTGTGTTGGGCCGACAAGAAACGTTCGAGCTATGGAGGCCTTCTGCGGGCCGGCACCGGTGGACACGGGCGGTGCAATCAAATAACCGTTTCGGCCCGAAAGTATCCCAAACAAGGTCCCGGGCTGCCGGGATTGGGCCGAGGATGCTTTGGCGGCAATAAGTCTCGACAAACAATTAACATCCGGCTCTATGGTTACGGGGTCAAGATTATACTGCTGCAAAGAAAGAAGGACCTCTGATAATATTTTCCGCTGTGCAGTAAAAACGGTTAGCTCCGAGCCGGCCTCGCCGGCTAAACTTACCTCAAAAGCTAACGCAACATCGGTTATATCCGTCGCAAGTGCCTCTTCCGTGTCAAACCTCACGGTCGCACCGATTTGTTTGGGGTCGGTAAACTCGCTGTGCACGCTATGCTGCATAAACATTGCACAATCCAGAGCCACCGCGACCTCGGAAAATTCCAAATTTCTCTCGGCACAACCACGGGCAATAAGTCCCGCTAATGCCTGGAGCTTTGGTTGCTCCTGCTCTTTGACAGAAACGCTAAAACAGCCCAAAACCTTTCCGTGCCTACCTACCAGCGCCAGACAAACCACCGTCGCTGTGTCCCTGCTTATGTAAATTCCCAAGTAGTTCTGCGATTCCACTACCGGCACACTCCTAAATAGTTGTTAGCACTCAGCCGTTGATTACGGCAATTCGTTTTACTTTTTCACCATCTTTAGTTATCGCTATCACGGATGACGCCTTTGCCACTCCGCTTACAGCAGTTACTCTTATAGTGAAAAACCTGCTGACTGTTGTGATATAATTTTCGCACCTTCCTATCGAATCAGAATACCTGAACAGCTCTGTCTTCAAATCCTGTATATCGGCAAAAGGCTCTATGCGTCTTCGTTGAATAATTTCTTCGGCGATTTTGACATCATCGCCGCCGAAAATAAAAGCCGCTTCCAATACATGCCGAGGGGCCGTATTTACATTAACCTTCATCGAACCCCACATTCCCATATATTTCAGAGCCGATTCTTTTCTGCTTGAGCTTAATATAGTCGGCACGGCAAGGGCTTCAGTATCAATCAGCGAACTGTGAAAAAGCTCTGCAAAATGTGTGGTCTGTTCAGAAATCTGCTCATCAACTTGTACAGTTTTTCGGGTTACCCGTGCTCGTGGAGTTTTACTGGTGCTGCTTTTGCTGGTGGTTGTTGTTATCGGCGTTCTTACAGTTCTCGTTATCGGCTTAAACTCAACAGCGAACATTTTTATTTGGCCTATATCATTCAGCTCGGTTTTTAGTGCATCAATCTGTTCGGTGTCGAGTCCCGTCATTTCGCAGAAAGTATCGAATCCTGCCTCAGCTTCGCGTTTTACTTTCCCGTCATTCAGCAGTGCCCAGCCAAGAGGATATTTTGCATTCTCGTCTTCAATCTCAATTCGAACTTTGGCAGAGCCGACCTCGAACTCAACCGGCTGGGTCACAAAAGGCCAGGGCGGACCATAAGGCCCGGGAATCGTCAGAGAACCATAGCTATCAAAACCGTTAAGCCCAAATTCATCGGAGCTGATATCATCAACATCGGTGATATCAATCATATTATTAAAGCTCTTGCCGCCGTTAGATGTTGTTGGCTGATTCTCGATGCTCCACTGCTCCAAAATTTCCTGATACTCTGCCTCGCTAAGACAAAATAAGTCAGAAAAATCCGGCTCATTCGGTCGGCTAATCAGTGTCGGGTCGATGTCCTCCAATGTCGCAAGGGCATACCTGACCGCTGAGTCACAACCATAGCGGGCGCTGCTGTAGTCTATGATATACTGGTCACGGTGACGCTGGGCCGCTACACGAGTACTTAAAGTATAACCCAGCGTCGAGAGCACGACCAACAGCACCAGTGTTACCAGCAGCACAATGCCTGAGCGGTCTCGAGAATTATTGCTGTTTTTCAGACTTTTGTTCATCTTTTGACTTCTTTAGTCCTTTTCGGGCCCTCCGGCGGCGATGTATTATCGTCAGATAAAGGCACACTTGCTTCGTCTGTTTTTTCGTCTTCGTCAAATTCTTTTTTCTCGACTGCGAATCTGATTTTTCTGGTCTTGTCGATAGCTATAGTTCTCGTGATTTTTTCTTCATCCGGCACGTCCAGCGTACCGTCCACTTTCTTAAAAGGCTCAGCAAAAGAAATAGCAACCTCAACACCCGGAGGCAGTGAGCTGGCCGTCCATCTATCCACAAAAGTTTCGCCCCGCGGGACCCTTATCTGAAAAAAAGTAATGCCGGTGCAAATCGGCACAAAAAGCTCTCTCTCCCAATCTTCTTTGTTATTATCGAGCAGTTTATCTTCCAACTCGATCCCACTACGGCTTCTGTATAGAATCAGGCCTCCAATATCACTCTCATAATCGTAGCTACTCTGCCAAATAATTTTCTTTAATGTCTGTTCATTATTCCGGCTGTCGGCGATGGTTCTTGTAATAGTAAGCCTGGCGGTGCGGAAACCGTTTTTAAATTTATTTTCAATAGTGATTTTTGTACCTGAGCCGTCCGACATTATTCCGTCGAGGTCCTCGGCGATGCGCTGCAGGACCTCAGAAGGCAGTCGCAAGCTGTCAAGCTTGCGAATTACCGCAGCAGCCGAACGTTCAGCGCGGCCATAAATGCCAAGAACGGCGACCAAAACCATCGCGCCTATCATAAGGGCCGTAAGCACCTCAGCCAACGAAAAACCCAACGGCGCTCTGGATGCGCCAAAAGCTTTTTTCATATTATCTTTAGCACCGACCGACCTCATCGCAATCAAAACTCCTATCGCCGTCGATTCTTTAATAATTCTTCAACCTCGGAGGCATCCATTCCTTCAAGCTCTCCGTGTGTCAAGCCTGTCTGGGGGTCTATTTCATCCTGCCCGGCCTCTGTCCCACCGGGTTTACCCTGTTCGTCTAAAAGCTTTATCAGCTCCGCTTCAGATTGCACCTGCAGCTCCTTGTCCTTCGGACTCGGATTGCCGCCACTTTGCATATAAATATCAAGATTTATTCTGATGAACAAGCCGTCCTTAGTCGTGAGCATACCATTATCGAGCCACTGCTCGATGGTCTGGACATCAACACCGGCATACTCGGCGGCTTCGTCGATTGTTCCTATGAGCTGAGCGGCCAACTGCCCTTCTCCCTCGCGGGTCATAACCTCAAGCAGCTGCTCTTTTGTTAAGTCGGCCAGCCAGTGTGTTAGCTCAACCTTCTGCTCCTGCCCTTCTGTATCCTTATATTCAGCCGAGCATACACCCCTGGCCCACATTCGCACCGTTATCGGCTCATAAAAAGTTTCGACAACAGTTGTCCATGTAATCTCGGGATACTTATCACTTTGGCCGTACTCAACGCCCTCTTCGAATGAAGTCGAAGATAGCAGCTTTTCCATATTCTCGCGGGCAACTTCAAAGGCCTGTATCCGCAGTGCTGAATCCGCCGCTGAGGCCACACAGCGGTTTATGACAGCCAATACGCTTGAGCTGATAAGCGCAAGTATAGCCAAAGCAGTTAAAACCTCCACCAGACTAAAAGCCTTTTCTTTCTCATTGCGTGTTGCGTATTGCGTATTGCGTGCCAGGCTATACGTATGACCCACAGCATACGACAAATTCTCAATACGGCACACAGCCGACGCATCACTATTTTTAGAACGGCACTTCATCTTTAGTTTTCGGCCATAAAAGTTCGACATCACCTTGCTCTAACGCAATCATCCTATTTAGCCGGCTTACAACAATGGAATACGGCCGCTCTTTTTCATCGAGCAGGACGATTTTCCCGCCGTATGCCCAGCCTGAATGCCCCGCCCTGAACTTCGCTCTGTCCTCACTAGTAAAGTCCCCGTCATCGAACTGGACATAAACTACGCGGCAGTTAGCGCTAAAGCTGTCTTCGACAATAACCTCCTCTTCCAGAACCTGCGAGAGGTCAGGCGTCGTAATCTGGCGAAGCATAAATCTCTGCTCTGGTATATCAATAATAACCTCATATCTTCTATCGCTCTGGGCTGCAGCGGCGGCGGCCATTTGCATTGTCGAGACAAGCTCCTGCACCTGAGCCCTGAACGTATTTTTTCTGAGCAATCCGAAAAGATGCATCTGGGCCAGAAGCACAAACAGCGAAACCACTAAAATCACCACTACCAGTTCGGTCAGCGTAAAACCGCGTACTCGATTCTCGATTCTCGATGCTCGATTCTCTTCCTTCGTCCTGGGAGTATCGAGTATCCAGTATCTGGCATTCAGTTCAGTATGCATCTGTGCTGAGCAAGTCATCCTCAGTACCCTGTTCACCATCGGGACCGCTGCTCCTGATTACAAATTGCTTGCCGCTCTCAGGATAAAGCTCGTAGATAAAATCGTTTTGCCAACCGTCTTTGGGTATCTCCGTACTTTCCAGATAACCACCGGGCTCCCAGGTGTCAATATCATTGGGTTTCTCAATAAGAGCCAGCAGACCTTCATCTTCGGTTGGGAGCCGGCCGGTTTCCATCTTGAATTGATTAATCGCGGAATGAAGAATCTTTAAATTGGCCTTGGTAGTTATGACCCGGGCTCTATCAGTCTGGCCCATGAAATTACGTACGAGCACAGTAGCAAGCAAGCCGAGGATAATCAGCACAGCCATAAGCTCGACCATCGTAAAGCCTTTTCTGGGACCCCGCAAGGCGGGAACCCTCGTTTTTCTCTTTCTTCTTTTCATTTGTTTTCAAATTCCTAAAAAAGTTACTCAAAACTTTACTGCTGAAATTTTCAAAATCGGCAATATCGTCGCATAAGCAATCACACCTACTATTGCAGCCATGATAATTATAATAAGCGGCTCAACCGCGGCACTTAGTCTTTCAATAACTATATCGGTTGATGCCTCGAGATTGTCGCTGATATTTTTAAGCATCTTTTCCAGCTCACCGCTTTTTTCGCCAACGGCGACCATGTGTGCAATAGCAGGGTCGATAACGCCGCTGTCCCGCAACGGCGTTGCAATATCGGCGCCAGCAAGAATCCTCTCGCGCGCCTGTTGAATGGCTTTCTTCATAAGTGTATTGCCCGTAACCTCTGCCACAACACGAAGAGATTCGGCCATCGCAAGACCTGAGCCGAGAAGAGTCGAGAGCGTGGAAGCAAAACGCGCGACAACACGCTGCTTTATAAGAGGGCCGAACAACGGCAAAGACAATAGAAATTTATCACGCAAATAAGCTCCCCTGTTGGTTTTCAGAAAACGTTTAAGACCCCAGACAATCCCAATTATTGCAGCAATAACCACCAGCAGCCACCAACTGGTTAATACATAACCCACATCCATCAATCGCCTCGTAATCCAGGGTAATTCTTGTCCCGCCCTTATAATCTGTTCACCAATAGTGGGGATGACCTTGGTCGTCAGAATCAAAATCGCAGTGATACAAAATAAAATCAGAACAATCGGATATACCATTGCCGTCATTACCTTCGACTCAACTCGCTGGCGTTTTTCCATAAAGCTGGAGATCGTCGCAAGGCTCAATCCTAATGAGCCGGTAACCTCGCCCACACGAACCATACTTACATATATGACATCAAAATAATCACTGTAATCCTTCAGGGCATCGGTAAATGACTCGCCCGTGACGACACGGTCGCGAATATCAATAATGGCGTTTCGAAACCGCACATCAGAGACCTGGAGAGTGAGCACCGAAAGCGCCTCGGTCAGCTTAATACCGGAATTAAGCAGCGTGGCCATTTGCTTGGTAAAGTCGATTATCTGGGTCTTGCTGCGCTTACCAAAGATTGAAAACAATGCGGCTTTACTTTCGGCTCTGGAGCGGACCTGGGTAATTGACGATGGATGAATACTGCGCACCCTAAGCTGTTTTCGAGCCGAATAGGGGCTTTCAGCGGTAATTGAGCCTTTGACTTTTTTCCCGCTTGCTGCTATCGCTGTATAATGGTATCTGGGCATCTTAAATTTACTATTTACTATTGAATACTGACTATTTTTTTCTTGCCGTCTTTCGAGAAGATACAAAAATGTTACATTACATCGGCCTGCGTTACTCTCAAGACTTCGGAGATAGTAGTTATCCCGGCCAGCACCTTCCTGGCTCCGTCCATCCGCAGGGTCTGCAGGCCCGCGTCAAGGGCAAACTTCTTTATTGTTCCGGCACTTTCTCTTTTGTATATCAGGTTCCGGACCTCTTCGTTAATTAACATCATTTCATAGATACCGGTTCGGCCGCGATAACCGGTCTGAAAACATCTGTCACAGCCTTCGCCCACGAAGAATTTCGTGCCGTTTGCAACTGCATCGGCTCCAAGGCCAAGCTCTCTTAATTCGTGCAGTGAAGGTTCGGTAACCTTTCTGCAATCCGGACAGACCTTTCGCACCAAGCGCTGAGCTATTATGGCAATCAGTGAGGAGCTTACCAAATACGGCTCGACTCCTAAATCCAAAAGCCGGCTCACCGCGCCCGCCGAGTCGTTTGTGTGCAGCGTACTGAAAACCAAATGACCTGTAAGCGAAGATTGTATTGCCATACGAGCCGTCTCAATGTCACGAACTTCCCCGACCATTATAACATCGGGGTCCTGCCGAAGAACGTGCCGAAGTGAGGTAGCAAAAGTCATCCCTTTCTTACTGGCAACCTGAATCTGACTGATTCCTTCGAGCTGATACTCAATCGGGTCCTCTATAGTTATAACATTTTTCTCTGCCGAGTTAATCCTGTTAAGGCAGGCGTAAAGAGTCGTGCTTTTCCCGCTGCCGGTCGGACCGGTTACGAAAATCACCCCGTGAGAGCGGATGAGCAGAGAATCGAATTTTTTCAAATCATCCCCCCAGAGGCCCAGCTCATCTAATCCGAACAGGCCCGTGCTTTTGTCGAGCAATCGCAGGACACTGCGTTCACCGTAGCTGGTCGGCACGGTGCTGATACGCAAATCGACTTCCCGCTGTCCTAAGCGAACACTGCACCTGCCGTCCTGTGGAAGCCGACGCTCGGCAATGTCCATACCCGCCATAACCTTGATACGAGAGATAATCAGCGGCAGGACATTTCTGTTCAAGCTCAGGGTGTCATATAAAATACCGTCAATACGATAGCGAATCTGAATCTTTGACTCGTAAGGATGAACGTGAATATCACTGGCCCTTAACTGCAAAGCACGAAAGAGAATATCGTTGACCAGTCTGATAACCGGCGGCCGATTCACCACATCAAGAAGGTCGTCCGAGCTTGCAACCTCATCGATAAGCTGGTCGAGATTTTGGGAATCAAGCTCTTCGGCCACTTCTTCGATGACCGTACTTCTCTGCTCGTAGGCGACATCTATTACGGAGGTAATGGCGGCGCGGGTGGATATTGCCGCCCTGACAGGCAGTCCCATCATCTTCGAGACGTTATCCAGGGCATTCGCATCCAAAGGTTTGGACAAAATCACAGTAAGCTCACCATTATCAGCTTCAGGCTTTATCCCTATAAGAAAATGGTGCTGAGCGTACGTTGCAGGAACAGCTTCTATGAATTCGGGTGGCACGGCCTTTGCTGATATCTCCGATATAAATTCCCAGCCGAGCGCTTCTGCAAACAGCTTCAACACCACATCTTCCGTGAAGTATGGGCAGTTAAGCAGAGTTTCGTCAAGCCGGCCCTGGCCGCTGTTTTCTTCCAAAAATTTGGCCAATTGCTCGGCGTCAACCAGACCAGTCCGCTTAGCAGTTTTTATAAGCAGCTCTTTCATTATTCCGACTTCTGACCTCTGTCTTCTGTATTATTGTGCTTCAAGTACTTTGAAGGGTTTCATTGCTTTTGGCTTTATACCAGGCCAATCATGATACTCTTGAAATTCTATTTCGTGTTTTTCAAACGCGTCCCTGTTTCTATCGGATATCCGTGTCAAATCAGTCCCCACAAATCCCTCACTATCAGGCCTTATAATCTCGGCCTTGACGAAAACATACAAATGTCTTTGTAGGTCGCTGTTGCTCGTGCTCCTGAACAATCCGCCCAGAAGAGGAATATCGCCAAGCAATGGCACCTTTGTTCCGCCTTTACTCTGGTTTAGCTTCAGCAGGCCACCTAAAATTATAGTGCTTCCGTCAGGGACAGTAACAGTTGTGTTGATATTACTTTCTGTAACATCCGGTGGTTTTTCCCCGGTGATGGTCCCAAAGTCTGACCGTGTCAAACCGATGTCGAGACGAAGCCAATCGCCCCGGCTGATATGTGGTGTAATATCAAGTGTAATGCCTGCCGGGTATCCTTCATAATCGACCGCCGTCTGCACAGTACCTGCCGTTGCACCCTGAATAATAGTTCCAGTTTGCTTTGTAACATAGGTAGTATCTGTTGTGCTAATCGTGCCGGGTTCATTATCATTGACAAGGATTTTAGGTTTTGCCAGGACTCTGCCGTAATCCTTCGTCTGCATAGCCGTCAATAGAGCATTAATATGCTTGTCGCCATAAAATCCGGTCCCGGAACCGCTCCTAGACTGAAAATCGATAAAGCGGTCTCTGCCACTTTCTAAAAGCCTCGATACTAAATTAGAGGCACCTGCTTCAACACCCGGCATAATAGCACTCGTCAGACCAGATGTGCTTACCAAATCCGGAAAGCTCTGGATTAAATTAAGGTCATAATCAAAGGCATCGCTCTTCGAGACCTGGACCAGTGTTACATCTATAAGGACCTGCGGCCTCCTCTGGTCTAATTTTTTTATCAGGCTCGCTATCCAATCCTGGTTCTTTTTGGTCGCATAGACAATCAGTGAAAAAGTGTTCGGGTCAGGAACTATAGTAATTTGATCTTCCTGCTTCTTTATGACCTGTTCGATCTTGCCTTCTTTGTCCAGAACCGTCTCTTGAACAAGCGGCTCCAGAATCGATGCTAAATGGTCCGGTGACTGATTTTCGAGCGGGTAAATCTGATAAGGTATCTCCTCTACGTCCGTTTCGTTGTCCACGTAGCTGATAATCGTTGCTATCTGGACGTGCTGCTCCGCGGTTGCGTTAACCAAAAGTGAATTTGTCGGCTCAACTACTATGACCTGCGGCTCCCCCACAAGTTGCTCAGTTCCTGCACCTGCTATTTGGCTTCTCGTTGTTGTTTGGGTCCTGGTAGTTGTAGTTGTGGGCCTAGACATCGGAGTCGTGGGCTTAGCATCGTCGGTAATTCTCGAAGAATAAGGATAAGTTGTTGTCTGGATAGGTGTAATTATACCAAGCTCCTCCAGTTTCTTTTTTGCCTCCTCGGCATCAACATACACGATTTTGTATAATCTCAGGGTCCTCAGGTCCTGCTGTGCCACATCAAGCGTATCTATTAACTCCTCGACTGCGTCTAATTGCTCGTCAAGGCCTATCATCAAAACGCGGTTTGTTCTTTCGTCGGCATCGAGATATACGGTGGGTTTGGCCGGCTCGGCCGATGGGGCAGGGGTCAAAGCCCTTCTTCGGGCAGCGGCTTGCTGTTCCTGGCGAAGTCGGAGCTGATATTGGGCCGTTGTTTCGCCCGGCCTGCGAACACTTGTGGTGGTTCTCGGCGCCTCCGGTGCTGCGGCAATAGTAATGGATATAGTGCCTAATTGCTCTGCAAGAGTCTGGATTTTCGGAGTAAGCGTCTGTGCCATCGTGTACTTTAACTGCCTGAACCTGAACCTTTTCGGTTCTCCCGGCTTATCCACCAGGTTCAAAAGTGCCTCTATGCGCGGCATACGGTAGGCAAATGCCGTAACAATAAGTGTTTTGGTTTCAGGTATCGGTCTGACTTCGGTGACGAGTCTCATCCCATCCAGAAGATTCTTTGCGTTGGTTGTATCTATATGCTGCAGCTTAAAGACACGAGTTATAACTGCATCCCCCATCTCGATATCCTTCGCGTCAGGGTACAAATCAGGGTCAATATTTTGAGCTTCTTCTGCGGGAACTATAGTTACCAGATCGCCCCTGCGAGTCATCGCAAAACCATGGAACTGCATGACCTGTTCAAGCAGGGGATACAGCTCCTTTAACTTGATAGGTCCTCGAAGCCTGCCATGACGCCTGAGTGTAACATCGCCTTTGACCTTGGTCGGATCGTACAGGTAGTTCAGATTCAAATGCTCACCTACAAAGCCCAAAAATTCCGTTATAGTAAGCGTCTCGGGCAAAGCCAGTTGAATAGTATCTTCCCCATTAGTAATCGACTTCGTTTCATACGGCCGGCTAACAGCAGACGGTTCAGGCATCTTTTGTTCCGGCACCTTTTGCTCTTGCTCCGGTACCGCCGCAACGCTGTTTGGCTGCGTTCTTACTTCTTCTTTTGCTGCAAAACGGAGTCCCAGCACATCCGGCCTGTTTAATTCAGGAGCTTTCAACTTACTTAGGACATCCGGCCCGCTTTGTGTTATCCGCTCACCTGAATTCGACAACTGCCTGACAGCAGAAATAATTTTGTCCACCGAGCTCACTGGTGCAACAACGACCATAGCATCATTATGGATGTCTATAATTGCCCTGACTTTGGCATTAACGGCTGGTGGGTTAAAAAAGCTCCCGATGGATATGTTACCGACTTTTGCCGCGACCTGCTCGTTGGATGGAAGATTCTTAGCCACTGAGGCGCCGAATGCCGTCCTCACGGCAAATTGCCCCCGGCAATCAACAAGATTCAAAATTGTCATTGCCTTGATTAGCTCGTCCGGCTTGGCCGTCACCAAAAGCGCTGCCGAACCCGGAAAAGGCGAAACCGTCGTCCCTATCCCGGCCTCGGTAAGATACTTCTTGCCTTGCTCAACAGATATGTACTTCAAAGGAAAAATCTTGTATTCCACCCCCTGAGAAACGCCCTGCTGAGCAGCTAAAAGATTAGTGCAGAATAACAACAAAGCTAATGATACAACAAGAAATCTGCCAACCCGCCGTGGCTCGCTTGGCGGTGCCAGGTCGCGACAGGTGCCCCCGCAGTCCGCAGGACGCCTTTCGGTGGAAATTTGCTGTTTCGCCATTATTAATCACCCCTTAATCCGATAAATTAAAAAATATCCAAAAAGGCTTTCGCTTGTCCCCGCAGCTCATAGGCGGGGATGCTTACCGGACGTACCGGCCCAAAACCACTAACATAAGCCCTTTTTTTAGCCCAGCACCAATTTTTCACGAAAAATTGGTGCTGGACGAGTATCAAGTATTTAATCAGACACAGAAAAGGGCTAAAAGTTCCCCTATTTTCAGGTAAAAAATCGCCAATCAACACACCCGAAATGGCAGGCATCCTGACTTTCAATGCCACCCTGATTCTATGATAACCTGAGAACTTGATATTTCCCCCCTCACTCATCATCCATTTAGCTTAGGCCAACTCCCAAGGTTTCTATTTTCCAATAAGTCTGTTCCCCCGAAACGGCAACCTTGCAAAATAACCCCCAAAACAAGTGCGGTACTATGCGCTCCCCGGTGTGTGAATTTGCTTCTAATTATCTCTGTTTTCTTCCGGAGGGGTACTTTCCTGCCCCTCCGATATCTTTTTTAACTCTTTACCTAAATTATTCAAATGTTCCCTCTCTGCGTCACTTAAACGTGAAGATTTGAACTCGGAAAGAACTTTTTCCATCTTCGCGGCCATTTCCTTATCACTGAGCTCTGAACCGGCCTTGTCAGAATTTCTCTTTATCCGCCTTAGCCTTTCAACGAGTTCCTGAAACTCTGCTTCTTCAGCCCTTCCACGCGGCCGTGGAGCTTTGCTTATCGCCCCTGCAATGCTGGTACCCGCTTTCCCTGAAGCCGGTAATGTAGCTTTGGTATCTGCCGTGGCTCTTGCTCGGCTGGAAACACCTGCTCGACCGGAAACACCTGTTTGGCTGGATGCAGCAGAGTCTCCTTCAAGAAGGCTCAACTCCGGTTTCTGCTCGGCTTTTTGCTCGAAAGTGCCTTTGCCGTCCTTAAAAACAACAATACCGTCCTTCACCTGCTCAATAAGAAAATGGCCGACCTCGCTGGACTGCCTGAACCAGTGCAATCCTTTGCCCGGCTCATCAATCAGCGCCATCGACAACTCCGGATGGTCCTTGTAATAACTCGTGCCGATAACCTTAAATTTCGGCGGAGCAGCCGGTCCATGCGTAATACCGGCAGTACGACCTGTCGCAGTCCTTGGTGCTTTCGCCGGCGGTGGGTTCAGATACAATGCAAAGGCCCCTGCCTGCTGTACAAGTGGCGATATCTCGTCCTGGCCTGTCTTTGCCTTATTACCCACAGTTTTATTGAATTTCTCTATCACACCGGGCGAATTTAGGGATTCCTCGAGCTGTTCATTGCTGTGAACACCAAAAACCACAGGAAAAACAAAAAATACCAGGAAAATGACCGCCGAAACAGCCGCCACAATACTTGTTATTCGCAATGTCTTTATCATATCGGTCTCTAAAGTGCACAAATCGTTCGTATTTTGCTCTTATACCCTTTTTTATTTGACAGGATTCTGGGGCTTTGGTTCCCTCCAATGAACGATTTTTTTCCGAAAAGAGCTCTCATTTCCTGCGTAGTCGCCGCTTTGCTCAGGTGTATGGCAATCAATGCAGGCCGACTTTGGCTCAGTTAGCTGGGTTTGCCCCGCTGTCATAATATGTTCCGAGCCCGGCCCATGACAGTTTTCGCAGCCGACGTTTTTCAAATGTCCGGTTTTCTGCTCCGAACTAAACCCGCTTTCATAGTCCATACCAACAACATGACAGATAACACACTCAGGGTCGAACTGTGAGCCGACCCGCTCGAGCGTCGCATAGGCATGGGCGTGGATATTACTGCTCCACTTTTCATATTCGTATTCATGACAAACCTTACAGGATTCCGAACCGACGTATTCCAAACCATCAGGAAGAGTAAAACGCGGATGTTTCTCCAGAAGATTCCTCTCCCTGACAAGCTGTTGATAATCTTTGTACAACTGAACAAGAGAGGCCTCCTGCTCCAAGTCCTCTTCGAGAGGTACAGAGAAAAAACTCAATATCGGCTTATCTTTGCCCCCGGCCGGTTCTTTTATTTGCAATCCACATATATATCTGCCGAAGCGGCCCCCCGAGAAAACCAAAGGCCTTTTATTCGCCTCGCTAACTACCATTGGCTCATCAGATTCGGAAGGACATATAATACAATCTACCAGAGGTATCCTCTTAGCAATAAAATCAATAATGCCATCATCACAATGGTTCAGGATAAGAATATTAATTCCAAATTTATCGAGATTAGACTCACGGCGAACCGGTGTCGGATTAACATCAGGGCCGGGTCCAAAAAGCTGTCCAATTTGTTCTAAGGGCGCCGATTCTGTGTCAAAAGCCGCAATAGTTATGACTACCCTCTTGCCTTTGAATGACAGGCTTTTTGCAAATTTCGCAGGAATATTCATATCAGGTGAGCCGTGAGGGCTTATGATATTAAAACCCGGGCCTGTACCATCTAAAAGTCCAACATTTTTGCCTATTTCGATGTCTTCTTCGCTCAGACTGACTAAATCATAATCGAGCAGTTTCAAAGCCTGGAGTATTACATTGAATTTAATCAGGTCCTGCTCGCTGTCGCTTTTCACAATCGAGCCCGTATCGATAATCAATCTTTTGTCTTTGGGCACACGGTTGAAAACCGCCTCTCGCCTGTCAAGCCCCCCGAGTTGTCCGCCCGAACAGCCACAGGGCTTCAGCTCCCCAAGCCCGTTACCGGTAAAAAAGACTGTCCCGATTTTATCGGCATCGGTTGTATGAGGTGATTCCCCCGCAGGTTCGGGCGACACTTCTAATACACATGAGGCGCACAACGTCAACCCCGTTAGAAATAACACACCAATGACCTTGTTCTTTGCTTGGGCAAAGAGTTCCAACGGGGTCAATGCACTAATGCAGCTCACTAATCGCATGATATACAGGTTAGTTTTCAATCCACCCCCCAAAAGCATCAGGATAAGTTAATTGGTGAGCGGATAATTGGCCACTCACCACTCACTACTCACCAGTTATTTCCTCGCATATAACCCGCGACATACAATCTCCAGCTCATCCCCGTCTTTTATTTTTACAACAAACGTATCCGAGAATCTCGTGTTATCCTCGGCAGGCGGCGGTGTTATTTCCAGCTCAAGCTGATAACCGTTGCGAATTTTCTCGCTGCTCAGAACTTTAACCGTGTTATCTTTCGATGAAGCCGATTCAATCTCAAAATTACCACCATAATTATTGAGCACCCAAACCTTCCTTACTATCGGCTTTTGCGGTTCAGCATTAAAAGCGATAATCAACGGCGGGTTAATTGAATATTTTGGCAGTACGTCAAAGAGAATTTCGACCGTTTTCTCCTCCAGATGAGTCAGGCTAATGTCGACATGTCCTTTGAGATTGTTATTCAGTTTCTCCATATCGACCTTCGGTTCAAGAATAAATTTTGTCGCTTCCACCGAACTATCCACATCAGCAGTTATGCAATCGGCGGTCGATTTGAACCCGGTTATAGTAAAAGGCTGATTATCAAGACTGCTAAGTACAATCTTCGGACAGCCGGCATTTTCCTCGTCAAGGAAGAGCTTTAATCTCTTTGGTGTGCAAGTGATTTTCGACACAACTTCGGCTTTAAGGGTCAGACGAATCCTGGGTTTCGTCTTGTCGTTGCTCTTGACGTACAAATTTTTCCTGTCCAAGCCGGGGCGGGTCGCTTGATACTCCGCTTTCAAGACCCCGCTTTCGCCCGGCGCATATTCGGTCTTATCCAGCTTGGGTTCGATGCCGCAACATTTCTCGACTTCAGCGATTTTCAAAAGGCCGTCTCCGGTATTTGTAAACCTAAACTCAGCAATTTTTTTCTCCGCCCCCAGACCGATTTTGCCAAAATCATAAACTATGTTTTCAAACGTAATTTTTGGCGTGGCTTTATCGAGACTGGCGGGCGCAGCTTCAGCTTTCTTGGGCGAAACAACCACCGCCGGCTCAGGTGCCCCTGCCGTTTTGCTTCGCAAAAGCGAAGCAGCAGGGGTGGGCTTTTCGATCTGTGCAGCCTGCTCCTGACAGCCATACTGAAAAAGTAGCACACTACCGACAACAAGAGCTAGTATTATATGGTTTCGTTTCATTTCCCCCATCTCCAAATCAGATGATAAAGTAACTTTCCGGTCAATTTACATTGTATATTGTATCAAAAATAACATCCTAAATCAAGTAAATTCTGAGCCGATTGCAGGTTGAATTTCGGGAATGAGACTCTCAGGTCCTGATTCTTTTTCTCCGTTTTCCGCAGCAGAGCTGCTCGTGCTGCGCAGCAACTTTGCAGACTCGTGCTGCGTAGCGAGCCACTTTACGGAGTGGCAGTAGGGCCGCGAAGGATGAAATTTATCGTCCTTTCGCCTATTTGCCACCGATTTTAACTGCTGGCGTTCTGCTTTACAGCCGATATTTTAACTATTATTATAGCAGTCATTATTATAGGAAGTAAAGTATGGATATTCAAGGCCCCGAAATTTCAGTAGTTGTGCCATTGTTAAATGAGCAGGATAATATCGGCCCGCTTTATGAGCAAATCACCCAAACATTAACGGACGTATATGACTACGAAATAATCTTCGTCGATGACGGCAGCAGTGACAACAGCTTCGATATATTAGCTAAGCTGCAAAAGACCGACGCCGGAATCAGGGTCATTTGCTTTCGCAAGAACTTCGGCCAAACCGCGGCTCTCAGCGCCGGCTTTGCCCATGCACGAGGCAAAGTCATCGTTGCAATTGACGCCGACCTGCAAAACGACCCGGCGGACATACCTAAAATGATTGCCAGGCTCGACGAAGGATTCGATGTTGTAAGCGGCTGGAGAAAAAAAAGACACGATAACGCTATCACCAGATTGCTCCCTTCCAAAATCGCCAACTGGTTGATTTCCAGGATTACGGGCGTAAAGCTCCACGACTACGGCTGCACGCTGAAAGTGTACCGAAGGGAGGTACTGGAGGAGACAAAACTATACGGCGAAATGCACCGCTTCATCCCCGCCCTGGCAAGCTGGAGCGGAGCGAGGATCGCCGAAATGCCGGTCAACCACAGACCCAGAAACACCGGCAAAACCAAATACGGCCTGGGACGAACATTAAAAGTCGTACTGGACCTTATCACCGTCAAATTCCTCGGGTCATTTTCCACAAAGCCAATCTATATCTTCGGCGGCCTGGGTTTGCTTGGCGCGTTCGGTGCAATCCTCTTTGGTCTGATAGTGCTTTATCAGAAACTATGTTTCGGAACCGATATGAGTGGTAATCCTCTGCTGATTTTAACGGCTGTTTGCATCCTTGCCACCATTCAATTCATTCTGATGGGCCTGCTCGCTGAGCTTCTGGTTCGCACGTATCACGAATCACAAAACCGGCCGACCTATGTCATCAAAGAGATTCTCGAGTCGTCCGCTAAAAAGGAAGACCAGAAATGAGCAAACCCGTCCAAAAACACAAACGCTCAAGAAAACGAATAGAACCACATAAACACAAAGTAAGCGCACCTGCTCGTCAGGGCGGAGTTTGGTGGAGCAAGGCCAAACAACTGGGCAGCAAACCATTCGTACCTTTCATCATAATAGCAATTCTGGCGGCAATTCCGTTTTGCATGGGCAAGTATTTCGAGTTCAACTCTCCCGGAGCCTTCGACAGTGGCTCATACGTCTATTCAGCCAGGCACATACTGGAAGGCGCCAAAATCGGCGTCGATGAAAAACCCAGCGCTCAGATGGGGACGCTGCTGGTAAATATGTTAGGCGTCCGGCTGTTCGGCTTTAATGAAACAGGGCCAAAACTGATTCAAACAATCCTTCAGGCAGCGGCGCTGCTGCTTATGTTTATCGCAATGGCCAAACTGTTCGGTGTTCTGCCCGCGGCTATCGGTGTAATTATTGCCTCAATATATCTTTCAGCCCCGCTTATGGCCAAGTACGGCAACGTAAAAGAACAACATATGATTGCCTTTATGGTCCTGGGGGTAAGCTGTTTTGTTTTGTATCAGCTTGGTGGTCGCTGGTGGCTTGCGCTCTTGGTCGGGGCTTTTCTTAGTTGGGCGCCGTTGTTTAAAGAAACCGGCATCTCGGCAATCACAGCGGTCGGCCTGTTTGTTATTGCACAACCGCTGCTTAAACACAGAAGCTGGAAAAGAACCGGAATCGATATTTTGTTATTGATAGCAGGAGCGACTCTTGCCATCAGCCCGATATGTCTTTGGCTGTTCGCCGAAAAGGCCCCGATGAACTATTTCCCGTATTATTCATTTGTGGGCAGGCCTATCGCCAAATCGCTTCAAGGCTCTCATGACCAACCCCAGAAAGAACAGGCAGAACCAAATGCCATTGCCGGTACAGTCCAGCCCCCCCCTGTAAAGCAGGGACTTTTAATGAAATTTATGCCGGCGTATGTTCGCGATAGCTGGCAGATACTAAAGCCCGAACAAACCAAACAGGCGAAGCTTAGAGTGTTCCGCTGGTATCGGGTGTTAATACTGCCAATTGCTCTGGCACTCGGATCAATTATTATCAGAATCGTCAGCTTGATTTCCAGCAAATTTAACAAGTCAAAAAGCACAATAAAAACCTCTTACGACCGGTTTGTGTTACTTTTTGCCGTCTGGTGGCTGCTGGATATGACGTTTGTGTGGATAAGCCCGCGTTCGTACGAGCAATATTATCTGCCGTTAAATGCTTCGGCTGCGATGTTAGGCGAATACCTGATAGCTCTTTACCATAACAAAGCAAAGAGCAACGCCTACAATCCCAAGTGGGTGGCAGCAGGGCTCCTCGGGCTTCTGTTGATGATAATTATGTCACAGCATATATTCTTCGGCCTCAAAAAGAGCCCTCATACCGGAGCCATCTACCGCGATCGTGCCACGGGTAATCCGAAAAAAGATAAAGGTTACGCACAGAAGATGAATGAAATTTCCTTGCGCAAAAGGCAAAACTACAAAGGTTCCTGGGAGGCTGTCGGTGAATACATACGAAACAATTCCACACCAAACGATAAAATCTACGTCTGGGGCTGGGTTCCGGGAATATACGTTGCTGCGCAGAGATTGAGTCCGACGCCGAAAGCATTCGAAGGAACGATGCACACCCTGTCTCCAGAAGTGCTTTCTGAAAGAATCGATGAGATATTAAATGCGTTCGAGAAGGCCCCGCCGAAGTTTATAGTTGACAGCCGCAAGGACCACTTCCCGTGGGACAGACCGCCGCTGGAATTATGGCCTCGAACACAGAAGGGATTTCTGCCTGCAAATGAACAGATTGCCGGCCAGTATGATGAGATGTATGCAAAATTGCTGCGTGAGAAAATTGAGCCTGACGAGGCGCTTCGATATGAGGCGATGAAACCGTTCAGAGAATTCGTAATGAAAAATTATAAAATCGTTCGGCAATTCATCGACCCGCATGTTCTTTTCCAACGCAAATAAACCAAAATCAGTTCATAGTTCATTGTTGTGGGTTCATAAACTACAAACTACGGACTATGAACTACGAACTATCTATGGATGAAGACCTCAAAAAGCAGCAGGAACTCTATGATGACGGCTGGAGCAAGGAGCTTGCGGCGGGTAAAGAACAACGCGGCAACCTGCAAACGAACCTGGAATTTCTCACAGAAACCAACCTTCTAAAGCAAAATGACAGGATTTTAGAAATCGGCTGCGGCATCGGCAGTGTGGTCTCTGAGATTAGCGGGCAGGGATACGATATTACCGGGACGGATATATCAGGCGAAGCGATTGCTTATGGACTTAAAAAATACGGTGACATTCATCTGGAAGTGCAGGCCGCAGAAGCTCTTGGCTACGAAGACGAGTCATTTGATGTTGTGTTGAGCTTCGATTTATTCGAGCATATTGCGAGGATAGATAGACACATAAGCGAAGTGCACCGTGTCCTTCAAAAGGACGGTTTCTACCTCTTCCAGACGCCAAACAAATACAGTAATGTGATTTTCGAAACGCTGTACCATAAATCTTTGATATGGCGACGGGCACATCCGTCTCTGCATACGCCTGGCCGGCTAAAGCGCCGATTGTCCAAACACGGATTCGAAATAAAATTCGTCAAGATGAATCCTATTAACGAATTCACCCTGAACAAGTTAAGGAAAAAATTAGGGCCGTTAAGCAATATCTTTAAGCATATAAATTTTCGACGTCTGCCTCTTGCCCTGCAAACAAATTTATACGTTATCGCCCACAAAACGGTCAGTAAGTAATGAAGATACTAATGCTCAATTATGAGTATCCGCCGATCGGGGGCGGAGCCGCTAACGCTCATCGGTGCCTCCTGCAGCAATACGCCGGCAGCAGCGATTTGAAGGTCGATGTCTTAACCTCGGCCCCAAAGCCGGGTTTCTTCAAAGAAATCTTCGCAGATAATGTCACTATTTACAAGGTCGGTCTGCATAAGAAGGAGCTGCATTTCTGGCGTAAGATAGAGGTAATTGAGTGGCTCTTCAAAGCCAAATGTCACTACCGCAAACTGCTACAAGAAAATGATTATGATTTAGTTCACGCATTTTTTGGCTTCCCAACCGGCTGGCTCTGTTATCGAACTGCCAATAAGCTGCCGTACATAATCTCGCTGCGGGGTTCGGATGTGCCGGGAGAGCATGCAAGGTTAAAGCTCGATTATAAAATTCTCGGCCAGGTGTTTAAGGCGATTTGGAAAAAGGCAGCTGCTCTTGTGACGCCCAGCGAGGGTTTGAAGAACCGTGCCCTGAAGTTCCTGCCGTCGGTGGCCATTGACGTTATCCCGAATGGCGTGGAGCTGGACCGCTTCGGCCCTGCCGAGATTGCCCGAGAACCACAGATACTTAGACTTCTGACCATCGGCCGACTGTCCGTTACCAAACGAGTGGAAATCCTGATAGACGCTATCGAGATTATGCACAGGGACGGCTGTGAGGTCCATTTCAAAATAGTTGGCGGCGGACAAATGCTGCAGAAACTACAACAAATTGTATCAGAAAAAAACCTCGCTAACGTTATCGAGCTCACAGGCAGAATCGACGCTGAAGACATGCCGCAAGTTTACCGACAGAATGATATCTTTATAAGTGCCAGTATGCAGGAAGGGATGAGCAACGCAATGCTCGAGGCGATGGCCTCAGGCCTGCCGCTAATTACCACCCGCTGCGAAGGCGTGGATGAGCTGATAGCCGATAACGGAATTATTGTAACCAATGCGGACGCCCGGGAGATTGCCGATGCGGTAAGAAAAATAGCCGACGACCGGCAACTTTACGAAAAAATGGGCGTCGCAGCAAAAAAACAGGTCCAAAAGTTTACCTGGAACAAAGTGGCTTCTCAATATATCGAGCTGTATCATAAAATATTGAATTGACGAGGACTTCGCAGTGACACCAAAATTGTCGGTAATAATAGCATCTTACAACCATCAGGACTACATTGCCCGGACGTTGGAAAGTCTCGAAAAGCAAACGTTTCAGGATTTCGAAGTCATACTGGTTGATGATGGCAGTACCGACAAAACTGTTGAGATAGCCGGGAGCTTTGCATCGAGGGCTCAGATTTTTACTCAGGAAAATCAGGGTGTCGTTGCCGCCAGAAACCGGGGGTTAATCCTGGCAAAGGGCGAGTATATTTGTTTTGTGGATAGTGACGACGTAGTCCTGCCCGATAGATTCACCAAACAGGTTGCCGCTCTCGATGGCGACCCGGAGCTGGGATTGGTGTTTGCCGACGCCTTGATTATTGATTCGAACAGCAGCCGAATCGGAAAATTCAGCGATGTATATCCTGTAGTGCCGGGTGACGTGGCCGAGATGCTTGCTGTGCATTACTGCTTTACTCCGATGATAACGGTTATGGTACGTGCGGAAGTGCTTAGAAGAACGGGACCTTTTGAAAAGCCGGGACCAATCAGCGATTATATGAAGTGGATAGAAGTCGCTCATTTAAGCAAAGTTTACTACGACCCTGAACCTTTGGGCTGCTGGCGAAGACATCCGGCAAGCACCTCTAAAGGTGCAAATAAAGTCAAAAGCTACGCTAAAACAAGAGCGGCCCTGAAAAGGGTTCTACGGAAATACCCTGAATTAAAAACCAAGGTCGGAAAGAAAATAGTGAAGCGCTTTTCAAAGTCTTATTTTCTTACGGGATTTTGGCTCGCCGCCGATGGCAATATCAAGCGGGCAAGAAAATATTATTGCAAGGCGGTTAAAGTATATCCTCGTTCTTTCGAGAGCTGGGGAGGACTGGTTCTGACTTCTCTGCCGTCAAAAAAGATTGTAATAAAGTTGCATCGTTATGTAAGAGCGAAAAAGCTGCCTTGGTAAAAAGTTTTAAATATAACTTAGTTCATCGCGGAAACAGATATGATTAGAACACAAAAAGTACCTTGCAATTTATGCAGCAGCACGGAATCAACTTTCCTCTTCGACGCCAGGGACCGTTTACATGGAATCGCAGGTACATTCACCTACGTACGGTGCAGGCAATGCGGCCTCGTTTATATGAACCCGCAGGTAGTGCCGGAAGACACAGAAAAACTTTATCCTGCGGATTATGCCCCACATTCTAAAAAAGCAAAAGGCATAGGCTCCAGAATCGCCTCTTTATATAATCGAATTTCAAAAATACCAATCATCGGATACTTTCCAAAACAACTGATGAATGTAAAGATTGCGGACACTATTTATCGCAGCCTCAATCAACAAAGCCGAATCTTGGATATCGGTTGCGGCGCCGGGGCATTCCTGAATAGCCTGAGGACCGACAAGGGCTGCGAGGTCTATGGAGTAGATATATCCGAAGCTGCCCTCAAAGAGACAAAAAGTTCTTTCGGCCTCGATATATTCAAGGGCGCCATTACGGAAGCTCCGTTTCCGGAAGCTCATTTTGACATAATCACAGCCTGGTGGTACTTGGAGCACATATCCGACCCTCAAACAACAATAGCAAAGATAAGTAGTTTATTGAAACAGAATGGGTATTTTATTATCGGTGTCCCTAATTTTAATAGTTTCAATGCCAGGCACTTCAAAGCCAAATGGTATCATCTTGATTGCCCGCGTCATCTGTGTATCTGGACACCCCGCGCAATTACAAGGCTGTTAGAGAACCACGGCCTTGCAGTCACAAAGATTATATACGACAAAACTCCATGGGGCCTGCTCGGTTCGTTGCAATACTTATTATATGGAGATAACATCAATCCGAAATATCGCAACCGGCTCAGGCAATCTTTTTTGTTATGGATGCTTCTTTTGCCGTGGACAATCTTAATGTCTCTACTGAAAAAATCAGATATAATAGTAGTATATGCAAAAAAAGGAACCGCCAAATCAGCTAATGACACGTAACAGCTTGTTTCGAGGTATATTCTTATGACAGAAGAACATTTCTACGACCACTTTCACCGGGACAGTCCCACCGGCATAGGCGGTCGGATTACTGTGGCCTTTTCTAACAAAATCTTTAAATACGTCAAAATAGAGTCGAACCAAAGCGTTTTGGAAATAGGGCCCGGCCGGGGCGTTTTTGCCGACATTTGTCTCGAAAAAGGTATCGAATACTTTGCTGTCGAACCTAACCAGCAAATGGCGGCTTCTCTTGAGAAAAGAGGGGCCAATGTTGTTCGTGCAATGGTCCCTCCGCTGCTTGACCTGGATAAAGAATTTGATGTCGTTGTCATGATTAACGCAATGGAACATATGAACAGTATGCAGGATGCGCTGCAGCTCACCGGGCAAATAAGAGATGTATTAAAGCCAGAAGGAAAGCTCGTAATATGCTCACCGGATTATTTGAACCTGCGGCACAACTTTTTTAATTGTGATTTCTCTCACAACTATGTAACGACCCGGCGCAGGCTCAGACAGCTTTTGCTCAGTGCCGGCTTCGAGAATATAAAGAGCTGCTATTTGAGCGGCCCGCTGACAGGATTCATTTGTTTTATCGTTTCAGCTTTAGTTGGCCGATTACCTTTCGGCACGCTTAATGCGTGGTTCCCGGACAATAAAGTTTTCTACAAGCTCTACAAAATACAACTGACCTTTTCAAGAAAGGTGCTGATTTTCGCCGAGAAGCCCGGCTAATCCCAGACAGGACATGACCGACCGCACCAAACAATTCGCCAAACTCCTTATCAGAATTCTAATCACGACCGGATTACTTATATGGGTCTTTAGCAAAATCGACCTTGAGCAATTCCGCCAAACTGTAAAAACGGCAAGGTGGCATTTTCTGTTCGCCGTTTGGGTGCTGGTCGTAATAATCTTCTGGATTAACTCTATAAAGATGCGGTTTATCTTAAAAAAACAAGACTGCAATGTAAGTATTGCAACCTTGTTCAGCGCCAGCGCGATTACCTTATTTTACAGTATGATTATCCCCGGAATACTCAGTACAGGTGTAAAGTGGTATATTCTCAAAAAGGGCACAGGAAAAGGCATCAACGTTCTTAGCAGTATGTTCTACAACCAGCTCTCGATAATAGTTGTTATGACGGTGTTTGGGCTTGCCGCCTTAATGATTACAAATCCTGCATCGCTCTTGAAGACAGATGCAAACAATCGGTGGCTGTTGCCTGCCATTAGCGGAATATTACTGGCGGCTATAATACTTATTTCACTGCTGCTGTTGAACAGCAGAACAGGCGGCAAAATTATCAAAGCCTTCACCCTTCTGCTAAATCCTCTTCCGGCAAAAATACACAGGAATGCTCAGAAGATACTCGAGCAGCTTGCAATCTTTCAGGCCGCCGGAGCCGGATTCCACCTGACCATTTTAGCTGTTACTATAATAGCCAATCTAATCGGCGGGGTATTGTTATACATCCTCTCCGCCAAAGCAACAAACATAACGGCGCCCTTCGGGGTATTTGTGTGGCTGTGTGCAGTTATATATGTCCTGGGAAGAGTCCCGATATCGGTGGCTAACCTCGGCGTCAGAGAAGTAACGTTGGTTGGATTTTTGGGCATCTACGGCGTGGCAAAACCGCAGGCACTGCTGATGTCGATGATATTGTTTTCCGCATTAGTCGTTATGGCTGTCATTGGTGCAATATATCAACTCTTCTGGGCTGTGATTGAAAAAAAATCGAAGTCCTAAAGCAATTTGTTTTCTTAACTTTAGCTCACTTTAGTCACTTTAGTCACTTTAGCTAACGCATAGGGAACCTGCCGCACAGTTGCTTCACTTTGTCCCTTACCTCGTTCCCGAGGGATTCATCTATCTCATATTCCCTATCGCTTATTATCTTTACCTTCCTCAATACTGCATCAATCAACTCAGACGCCTTGTCCATCTCTTTATCCCCCATCCCATTTTTTGTTACAATAGGCGTGCCCAATCTGATACCGCTGGTACTTAAAGCCGGCTTCTTATCGGAAGGCAGCTTTATCGTATCAACTATTATGCTGCAATCTTCGAGGCATCTTTGTGCTATAGCGCCCGTCAAGGCCTCTCTAAAATTCTCCGTACTTATAAGAACCATGTGGTTGTCCGTCCCCTTCGTCAGCACATCATACCCTAAATCCAGCAAATTACTTGCCAGGCTTTTTGCATTTTCTATGATTTTGAATTGTCTAACTTTGTATTCACCGGAAAGTGTTTCCTTAAAGAAAACCGCTTTCGCCGCTATATGATTAAAATAAGGCGTCCCCTGTACGCCCGGAAACGTCGCGTCCTGAATATGTTTCCATAACGGCATGTCCCTGCCCGAGGCCTTTGTTTGCAAATCATAGTCCTTGCCCATCAATATCAGGCCGCCCCTCGGGCCGCCCGCCTTGTACGTACTTGTCGTTGTAAAATGTGCATAATTGACACAAGATGGATGTGCACCGGCTATCACCAGTCCCGCAATATGTGAGATATCCGCTAAAAGATACGCCCCGACGCTGTCCGCAATCTCTCTGAATCTCTCAAAATCTATCGTTCTAACGTAAGCACTGGCACCACACATAATCAGCTTGGGCCTGACTTTGACTGTTTGCTCTCTGATAGCATCATAATCCAGAAGAAAACTTGTTTTATCCACAAAATAGTTTTCTATCTTGAAGAACTTCTCTGTGAGCGACCCCAGCCCTCCGTGTGATGGATGTCCCCCCTGGTCAACTCCAAGGCTTAATATTGTATCACCTTTATCCAATATCGCAGTAAGGACGATTTGGTTGGCCTGGCTGCCGGAATGCGCCTGGACGTTTGCATACCGGGCACCGAAGGCCTCTTTGGCTCTGGTCACAGCCAATCTCTCCACATCGTCAACGATCTCGCAGCCCCCGTGACATCTGGCCCCTGGGAAACCCTCGCTTGTCTTATTCTGAACGACCGAGCCAAGAGCCGCCAAAACCGCCCTTGAGCACTGGTTCGCCGCAGCGACAAGTTGAAGCGTGCTTTGCAGCCTTTCGTACTCTTTTGTTATTAACTCATAAACCCGGCTGTCCTGCTCTTTCAAAGCACTGAATATATCTTCGTGATACGCCTCAGAAGATCGTTTTTCCGGCAGCATTTCTAATATCTTCGAATTCCTTCTTCAACCAGCAGGAACATCCATCCATAATCCGTAACATTCAGCTAAAAAAACTCCTGACAATATCGTTAAACGTTACGTATAAAATAAGTGTTCCTATAAGCGCCCAGCCGGCATAAGCTATGACCCCCTGCACCCGCTCGCTCAAGGCCGAACCCTTGACTTTCTCGACCAACAAAATCACAATCAATCCTCCGTCAAGGGGCGGCAAAGGCAAAAAGTTAAACACCGCAATTACCGCGCTTATAAGGCCGAGAAAATAGACATAGTAAACCAACGGCTGCTCGGCAACAATGCGATAGCTGAATGTGATAATACCCACCGGGCCCATAAGATTCTTGGGACTGACAAGTCCCCCAATCAGACGCTTTAATGTTATGTAGGTCTGGGCGACAAACATAAGGGTTCTTCTGTATCCCATCACGACCGCATCAATGGGGCCGCTGGCCTTGTAAAGCCTTTCCAATTTCTCAAATGGAATAAAATCAATTTCAGCAAAAGCTGATTTAACAGTGACGGATTCTTCGTTTGTCTGAACATTTAATACAACGTTACCTGCTATTTCCTCATTGAGCCGATATTCAATCGAGATTCGTTGGCCGCTGTATTTTCTAATTTCCCTGATTACATCGTAAAAGCTCGATACCGGTGTCCCGTCAACTACAGTTATCGCAGCACCGCTCGGAATTTCCAGCTTTGGCGGTCCGCCCTCAGCATCGATAGTTTTGGCAACAACCGGATGCTTCTCATCCAGTGCCAGGAAGACCCCGATAGCAACCTTGTCCTCATCAGCCTGCCTCTTAGGCTTGACAGTGACAGCAAGAGCCTCTTCTGTGCCGTCGCTATTGGCACGCAGAATCCTGACCGGAAGTTCTTTATCTTCGTTCTCCTCAACAACCTCGCGCATCTGCGTATAAGTAGGATTCTCGACATCACCGATCGCAAGAATAACATCATCAGGCCGCAATGAAACCCCGTCATCGGCCTTTGGCGCATGCTCTTCTGAGACTTTGATTATACGCATGCGCGGAACCATAGAGTAAATATGGCTCAGCTCGGACTCGGACTCAATATTCTCTTTGTTGGTAATGCGCCAATTCAAACGAATTTGCGTTCTAACTAATTCAACTTCTCCCTTGTCCCCGATTCGCTCAACCTCTAATGTTACTACCGGCGTAAGAGCATTGCGAATCACTTCATCCAGCTCCCAGGAGCTCTGTACTTCTCTACCATCGACAGACTTGATTCGGTCGCCGGCAAGCAAGCTGGTTTTCGAATACAGGTCGTTAGCGTCATCTTCGGAAAGCCTTCCGATGGTCAGACTCATTGGCAGAAAGACACCGAAAGCTTTCAGCGGCTCGCCGGGCAGTTGCTCGGCCACAAGTGCCAAATCTTCTTCGGAACCGTCCTCGTGTCTTACTCTCAGCGGAACCTTTTCATCTCTCCCGGACAAAGCCGCCGCTATCCCGATATTGCTAAAATCGAGGTCGTCTTGTTTGCCTGCAACCTCAATTACTTCGTCACCGGCCTTGAGGCCCGCACGCGCCGCCGGTGAATCCGGAATCACACCGCCGACCACAGCAGGTGTCAGATTTATTCCGACAAGAAAGACTATCATAAAGATAATAACGGCGCTGATAACATTAAAAACAACTCCCGCTGCTAAAACAGCCGCACGAGTACCAGTCGGCTTATTCGCATACGAACGGGGGTCATCGCTGGTCTTAACTGGCCCGGTGTCCTCCTGGCCTAACATTTTAACAAAACCACCAAATGGAATAAGACCGAGCCGATATTCCGTTTCGCTTGCCTTGCCCTTGCCGCCGACAGTAAAACTCAACCCACCTTCGCCGGACTCATCGCCCTCTTTGGCGAATATCTTCGGCAGTATCCGAAACCTAAAACCATTTTCGGTCCTCTGAACACCAAACACAGTCGGCGGCATAAAGATTGAAAATGCTTCAACCTTTATGTCGGACAATTTGGCAACAACGAAATGTCCGAACTCGTGAACCAGAACAACCGAACCAAAGCCGAGCATAGTCAGCAGTATGTTGCCGAAAGTATTGATATTTTGGGCAATTAAAAAAACAACCGCCACAAATGCAGCAACAACAAACAAAATTACACGAAAACGCTTATTAAAGACATCTTTCAGTTCCGACATTCAATAATCTCCAAGTTTAGTGAAGGCTCTTATACACTTGTGCACTTATGCTCTTATGCCCTTGCGCACTTTAGCTCTAACTTCTTCCCTGGCCCATGCGTCCGCCTCGAACAGCTCTTCAAGGGACGCGCTGGTATTAACATCATGCTTATTCAGGCAATGTTCGATAAGCTCAATTATATTAACAAATTCAATCCCCCCCGCCAAGAACTCCTCGACAGCCGCCTCGTTCGCAGCGTTGAAAACTGCCGCTGCCGCTCCGCCCGTTCGCGCAACCTCATAAGCCAACGGCAGCGCACGAAACATCACAAAATCAGGCTTCTCAAACGTAAGTTTACCTATCTCCTCCAGCCGAAGACGCCTGGCAATACCTTCAACACGCTGCGGATATGTCAAAGCATACTGAATTGGAAGACACATATCCGGCTCACCGAGCTGCGCTATCACCGAGCCGTCAACAAATTCCACGAGCGAGTGAACTATCGACTCGGGATGAATCAGAACCTCTATTTTATCGACCGGCATATCAAAAAGCCAGTGGCCTTCGATAATTTCAAACGCCTTGTTCATCATAGTTGCCGAGTCAACGGTGATTTTCGGCCCCATATCCCAAACAGGATGCGCAAGCGCCTGCTCCAACGTTACATCTTGTATGTCCTCAATGGCTGCTCCTCTAAAAGGCCCGCCCGAAGCGGTCAGGATGATTTTATTCACTTCTTCGAGAGTGCCCGACTGCATAGCCTGAAAAATCGCCGAATGCTCACTATCCACCGGCAAAATTGTGCCGCCGTTTTTCTTTGCCTCGCTCACCAGCAGTTGGCCTGCAACAACAAGCGGCTCTTTGTTCGCGATAGCAAGCTGCTTACCACACTTAGCTGCCGCAAGAACCGCAGGCAGACCAGCCGCTCCGACAACCGCCGTAAGAACGATATCGACCTCTTCAAGTTTCGCAATCTCTGTCAAGCCATCCGGCCCCGCCAAAATCTCGACTTCCAGCCCCCCGAGAAATTCGCGAAGTTGTGCTACATAGTCAGAGTTTGTAACAGCAACAAATTTAGGCTTATATCGCCTAGCCTGCTCAGCCAACAGCTCAACATTACTGTGAGCACTCAGCGCAACAACCTGGTACTCTGGCCCAAGCGCATCGATTACCCGCAGAGCATTTCTGCCTATCGAACCCGTTGAACCCAAAATAGCAATTTGCTTTGCCACAAATATCAGTTCCAGAAATTTATAATACTCAGCGATACCGCCTTATATCGTTCCCAACAAACATAGATAGTATGATAAGCACTATCAAACTGTCAAGATAAGAATGCCTGCCTGTTCAAAAACTGCTTACAAGAGCAAAAGTCAGTGTAAGTCAGTGTTCAAGTCCGTGCAAGTCCGTGTTTAAGTCGGTGTCAGTCCGTGTTTCAGTCAGTGTCAGTCAGTGTCCCTTATAAAGGTGCGGAAATCTTTTCTTTTCGCTGATTCCTGACTCTGAAGTGCCGCGGCGTCATCCCGACAAGCCCCTTAAAAGTTCGAGTAAAATAGCTCTGATTATTATAGCCGACCTGAAAGCAAATCTCCGTGCAGTTCTGGTCCGTTGCTAACAACAGTTGTTTCGCCCGCTCTATCCGAACACTGGTCAGATAATCTATAATAGTGATGCCCATCTGCTCTTTGAATATATGTGCCAGCCGCGATATGCTCAGATGCGAAGCCTTGGCTACGTCGGCAAGGATTATCGGCTTATTGTAATTGGCGTCGATGTAATTTATGGCAGGCCTGATTTGGCTTACCTTCCGGGCATCCTGAGATGAATAAACCAATTCGATAAATTCGTTCAATGCCGTACTAATCCACGCACACAAATCTTCCTGGTTGGTAATCTTCATCACTTTGTTTAAGTACGTAAGATTCTTTTCGAGCATAACGTCAATATTCACTCCGCCTTCCATTGCCGAGCGGCTCAGAATACTCAGCAGCTCCAGCAGTCTTGCTTTAAGGATTCCCAGCTCTCCGATGGTCTTGAACAATATCGTCCCGAGTATGGAATTCAGAATCTCCTTGGCGCCTGTTCTGTCGCCGATTTTGACCTTGCCCATCAGCTTCCGCTCACTCTCCAGAGGATAGTGCCACTCTGTGCCGAGTTTTTTTCTTTCCTGGATAAACTCTCCTATTTGCGACTGCTGTTCCGAACGCTCACGGCGCCATCTGATAACACGCGGGTCGAGCGCGGCAACTTCGTAAAGCAGGTCAAAGAGGAACTGCGCCGCGTCGTTGATTTTCCGGCCCTGTATAAACGGCAGCTCGCGTATCGCCGCCGTCAGCTTTTTTCTATTCACACGAATCCCATTTAACCGTTTCTCGACATCGTTGATTAGGATTTGTGTTACGGGCCCCCAAAGGCATTTGCCGAAAAATATCCCGCCCAGCGCCCTGTCCTTATCCATAATCGGCACACAAACTAACACTACACCTGCATGGCATAGCGAAATATAAGATTGTCCGGTTTCTATCGCTATCTTAAGGCTTTGCCGACGCTCCTTATTACACCTGCTCCGGCCCGTCGTGCTGCTTCGAACAATCCTGCAAAACGTCGGTTCACAATCTGCACTGCACATCTGTTTTATTCCTTTGCCCTGGATATTCCCCGTCTCAAGGCCAAGCTGGAAATGCTTGCGAAAAATACGCTCGATCCGCTCAAACTTTTCTTTGCCAAGTAGTTTTGTTAGCGGCATTGTATCAATCCTTTACGCTATCCATTATCCGCAATACGACATGCGCAATACGATATACAACATAGCAAGATAGTGCTATTATACCAAAGCCACAATAAATCACCATCAAAATCCAAATCCATCAAACAACATTTATCATCTGTTCCGTGATAGGCGTTCGTTAAACAAATGGATTTATCTGACCAATTCGGATATTATAACGCTCAGCTTATTACCCTGAACAATTACCAGATAGAGGACCGATACCAATGAACTACCTTCGACTAAGATTAACAATAATATGCCTGCTGACCTTGTGTGTGCCGAGTATTTGTTCCGCTGCGGAGCTGTTTTCATCGCCCCGGCAAAAAGCCTGCTTCCTCAAGGCCCTGAGCGAACAGGATGACCGTTACGACCCCGCTGAAAAAATGATTCGCCGGCCCTTTTCTTCTCCCGGCTACCACACTACTCTCAAAGGCGGCTATGTCCATCCGCCCCGCGATTCGCTCAACTATGCCGTGGTGCTGCTCGACAGCGGCGAACTGGCCAGGCTCAAGCGGGCACAGGACATTCTCCGCAAAGTCATCTCCCTCCAGGACCAGGACCCCAACAGCCGAACTTACGGGATATGGTCGTGGTTCGCCGAAGAACCGCTCGAAAAGATGTCACCGCCCGACTGGAACTGGGCAGATTTCTGCGGCACACAACTTCTCCAGGTCGCACACGACCATATGCACCGCCTCGATGATGAACTACAACAGGAGGTTAAGGATTCCATCATCCACGCCGCATATTCCATCAAGCGCCGAAACGTCGGCCCAGGCTATACCAACATCGCCATTATGGGCACTTACGTTACACTGACAGCAGGAGAGCTCTTCGGCGTCGATGAGCTGACCGACTACGGGAAAAAACGCCTCAAAAGATTTTACGATTATACCTTCGAGCAAGGCTCATTCCGCGAGTACAACAGCCCAACATATACGGTCGTCGCTATAAAGGAACTCTCTCGAATGCTCCGGCACGTCAAGGACCCCGCCTCACAAAAACTCCTCCGCAAACTTAACCGTTTCGCCTGGTACCACCTTGCCCGACACTTTCACCCGCCGAGCCGCCAGTGGGCTGGCCCACACAGCCGATGCTATGCGACACTTCTTCGCGACAGCACCCTCGCCTTCATTCAAAGAGCCACGAACGGCAAGATGAATTTCCTGCCCCAAAGCGAAACTTTCGAGTCCGTCGACGCCCACCGAATCGGCGCCGAATGTCCGGATGAGTTTGTCCGTTATTTCACAGACCTGCCGAGCCCACGCCTCGAAGTTGAAACTTTTGCCAGAAACGCGCCGGATAAACACGACATCATCGGTACTACATACCTCCACCCCGATTACACGCTCGGCTCAGTCAACATCGGCGACCTCTGGAACCAGAGACGCCCGCTGCTCGGCTACTGGAAGACCGACGCCGGCCCAGTGGCTATACGCCTGCGCTGTCTGCACGATGACTACGATTACTCATCGGCGAGCATTTTTACCGTCCAGGACAAATCTGATGTCCTCGGCGCCGTCGTTTTCGCCACCGACCGCGGCGACACACATATCTCACTCGACCGTTTGAAAAACGCCACAATAAAAGCCAAAGACCTCCGCATCCGCCTGCAATTCGAAGGAGCAATAGATCATTTGAAGCTCCCCATCCCTGCAAAACCTGTCCTGAGTAAGGTCGAGGGAGCGGGGACCCACGAACCAATCCGCTTTTCCGCCGGGCTGGTAACCTGTGATTTCCAAATCCCCTACGTCGTCTTCGGCGACTATCCTGTCAAAACCGAACTTGGCCGTGACAGCAACAGCGCCTGGCTGGATGTGATTTTATGCCAGAGTGAGGAAAAAGATATTAACTTCGCCGGAATATCCGACGCAGCCGTTATTTTTGCCCTGTCAATAGCCACCCAGCAGAAAGCTCGGACATCGAGTATCGAACATCCGGTCAACACGAATCACTGGATCCCCGGCCGAACCACCGCCATCTGGCACAAAATGTCATTGACCATCCCCACCAAACCTATGAAAACCTCCGCCCAACGAGCCAACGCATCGGCTGAAAAAAATGGACAAAATCTCTGGAAAATTGAAACGCAGTGAAGTCCCGAGCAAAAAAAGCTGCCCTGAATTAGCCGTAGCCCTGAGCGAACAAAAGCTTGCCCTGAGCGCAGCCAAAGGGCCGAGGGAGCAGTCGAAGTCGAATGTCCACCTGCGCTGAAAACCCGCCTCCGGAGGGGCGGAATCAATTTAAAAAGGGCCTATACCGAACCAATTGGTATAAGCCCCGAATTGACGTAAATCAGCTATATCAATGTCAATTCTAATTGCCAGCCAAATCCCGTCTTAGGGTGCCGGCTCCGGTGGACGATACAGCCGAATGTCGTCAAAGTACATTGTACCTGAACCGCCAGGCTTTGTCGTATCGCCTTTAGTGCCGAAACCAATAGCAATCCTGTCAACATCGGTCAGGTCCACACCCTGGTCTGCAAATGCCTGCAGGGGGATAATCCACTCCGTCCAGGTGTTTATCACTGCTGCGTTGGCATCATCGTGGTAAACCGCTGCAGTCGGACCGGTGCTGTTGGACAAAGCCACATACATCGGCTCGGCATCGTTGCTCAGCATCCCTACGTCCTGGTCGGTCCACTGCGAATCAACACTCATGTCTGGGAAGCTCACATTGGAGAATTTGGCCTCACACGTTAGAGCAGTATTATGGCTGGTCACTGCCAAGCCTACGTACGCCGGCATGTCCATCTGAAGTTGTATCAAATTGAACCGCTCCCACGTAGCGCCGTCCGCCGAATAATACCCCCTGACAAGTCCGCCTGCTGTACGCTCCAATCTTACCCACTGAGGTGCGGCAATGCCCTCCACGAAAAACCTGTCTGTGATACCCCCGGCGGTGTTACGGTATTGGAAGCGGACCCCGTTTTCAGGAGTTATGAACACCGCCACGTTGCGCGACCCCGGCTCAAGCGTATCGCGAATCATCACACCGGCCTTGGCAAAAGGATCTGTGTTCTCCAGACTCTCGACTTTTGCAATAATCGCGATTGCGCCGGTGACCTGCTTGAAGGCAAAGTGGAACTCATCGGAGGCGGCCCAGATATCTGCGCCGGAGCCGGTTATTGTGTAGGTGCCGACCGGTGCCTCGACGAAGCTGCTGAGATACGGGGGATTGCCCCTAAACCACAGCGACAGCTCTATTACACCATCCCTCGTCCAGTCCCGTCCCGAAACTACTAAAGGCCTCTGGGCTTCTGAATATTTCATGTTATTGTCGTAGAAAAATGGCATCGACTGATCACCGACGTGGACAATCGTGGTCTCAACGAAATGCTCTCCAGCGTCAAAATCCGGCTCATCATAACCAACAATAGCGCCGTTTGTATCGTCGGCATATCCGTCTTTCCAAGTACTAAATATTTCGTCGGGTGGATAGTCATTGTAGTCCTCGAAATCGTCCACAACAATGAAGTTGACTGTCGTAAAGCTCCAGACGTCACCTTTATTGACCGCGGCCTTGGGCGGTGCATTGACTTCATCGACCCGCCAGTAATAGGTCCGGCCGAATTCGAAAAGGTCGGAGAGAGTATAAGAAGCTTCGTCCTGGTTTTCACTGACTAGTACGCCCCGCGGATCGGTTACGCCGGATTCGTTGACATCGTCGAAAACTGTTCCGAAGTACACATTATGCTTATCTGCCCTGTCTCCCGCGAGCCAGCTAAGAACCGCGTCCCGGGGAACTTCTGTTGCCTGGTTAGCAGGTTCCGGCAGCGCCGCCTTAAGACTCAGGATTTCACCACCTGCCATAACTATCTGAATCTCATCCGCTGTCAACGCCCCGCCATAGATTTGCACATCGTCGAGTAACCCGGTGTAAGTACGCCCGCCATCCGCCATCCGGCCCAGATAAATGTTCGTAAGCGGATAGCTTGGCGTTGTGTAGGTCGCTTGTTGCAATAGAATGCCGTCCAGGTACAGGTTCACATTACCATCTGCGTCGCCCCAGGTGCCCACAACATGGTGCCATTGGCCATCGTTCATCGAAATCGGGTTGACAGGAGGATCCCCAGGGACACTCGCATCGCCTTTTTCGGGGTCGGAATGGAGATGAACGAGAGGACCATGCAAAACCCTAAAGCAAAGCTCACCGCCTATCCAAACGTTTGCCACCGGAATTTCGATATGGATGTGCATCTCATTTTCCGGCCCCATGCCGCCACCGGTGGTATTGTCGCCGCCCCACCATATCGTATTTATATTTCCTGTTAACTCCACCATATTCATCCAAAATGCTACCGAACCGGTGTCCGAACGCAGCCCCATTGTGCTTGCTGGCAGGGTAACAAAGAGGCTCCCATCGAATTGCAGCGCCCCGTTCATCCAGCCGGCTACCCAGTTCGGATCACCGTCGATTGTGCCTTCGTTGCCTTTGCCACTTATGTCAGAAGCGACGGCACCGGAAGTCTCATCGAGCTTATAGTGCACTAATATCTGGGCTGAGGCGTTACACGCCACGCCCAGTACGAGAACAAGGCAAGTCAAATAAATCAATTTCTTATACATAATAATACTCCTTCACCACGTCCCGTCTTCGACGGGCGGGGCTCAAAAAGATAAAACAATGAACTACGCTTTGGCTACACACCAAAATCCCGACCTCTCGGGATTGTTTTCAACAGGCATCAAAAATCTCATCTGTGAGAATTCCCACTCACACAGCTTATGGTGTTGGCGGTGGTGGATATAGACGAATATCATCAAAGTACATGGTACCTGAACCACCTGCAACCGGATTATTCCTGTTGCCAAGACCGAGGGCAATCGTATTGACATTGGCCAGGTTCACACCCTGGTCTGCAAATGCCTGCAGGTCGATAATCCATTCCGTCCAGGAAGTTACCTGTGCTGCATCAGGATTATCGTGAGCTACTAACGCATTGCCATTGAGGACAACATATAAAGTCTCAGCGGCGTTAGCCGAATTGCCCCTGAACCAAATCGTTAATGTGTTGACACCATTTTCGGTCCAGTCACGCGGGTAAGTCAACGTCAAAGTTGCCTCAGAGTACCCAACACTGTTGTCGTAGTAAAGCGGCATCGACTGGTTGCCTCCGTGAACGATAGTTTGCTCTGCAAAAGGAGGAGTTTCATATCCAACTAAAGAACCGTTTGTTGGGACGCCGTATCCGTCTATCCACGCATTAAATATCCTGTTGCTCTCAGGGTCATCAGGGTCAAGGTCATTGTAGGACTCGAAATCGTCCACGATAAGGAAGTCGGCTGTCGTAAAGCTCCAGACAAGGCCTACCCACGGACTGTCGGGATTTACGTTATTGACCTCGTCAATACGCCAGTAGTAGGTGCTATCCCACTCAAGCTTTCCAGGGTCATAGCTCTCAGAGCCAAGGTTCCTGGTGCCTTTATACTCCGGCGAACCAGTGTCGGCATTGCGCACTACGTCTTTATCTGTGCCGAAATAGACCTCATGCGAAGCGGCATAGTCTCCGGGTAACCAGCTAAGAATCTGTGTCTGCTTTACATCCACAGCGCCATTAGACGGATTCAGGCTCCCGACCGCGCCCGGAGTCGTAAAGCCCCAGACATCCCCTTTATATGTCCCGGCACCGTCGAACTCATCGACACGCCAGTAGAAAGTCTTACCCAGTTCAAGTGGTCCGGGAGTATAGGTCGTACTTCCCTGAGGAAGAGCCCCGGCGGCACTGCTCACATCATCAAAATTATCACCGAAGTAAACATAGTGCAACATCGCACCGAAACCTGGCGTCCAGCTAAGCCCCACATCCGGGTCTACAAACTCGGCACCATCAGCCGGGTCCGGGTCGTAGGGGGTCTTGGGCGGAATCCTAAAGCTCCAGACATCGCCTTTGTATATCGTAGTACCATTGGCCTCGACCTCATCGATCCGCCAGTAGTAGGTTGTGCCCGGTACAAGACCGCCCGGATAGGGAAATCCGGGAAAGCCAACAGTAAAATACGTGCCAACCTGATTTCCCCGGAACGTATCGCCGGTACCGTCGTTCACATCGTTAAAATTCTCGCCAAAATATACATCATGCGAGTCTGCGGTGTTTCCCGCTGACCAGTAAAGGCTTGCCCACGTATCCATATACAGCTCGCCATCAGCCGGGCCGGGGGAATACGCCTTCAGGAGTGGCCCTTGTGGGCTTTCCGGAGGGCCGTCATCCGTAGGTGTATAAGAGCTGTCCGTCGTCAGCACTATCCGGTCCACCTTGAATGCCGCCTCACGGCGACGCAAGTTGAACGTATGCAGGCCCGCGCTGACCTCCATCGTCCCCAGGCTTTTCCAAATCCATACGTTATGGTCTTCCGTATTATCATTGGAACCCATCTGGGCACCGTCCAGACCAACCCAGCACGAGTTACTCGCACCATCCAGCGTGCGGCGACGCACCCACATACTGTACGTCCCGCTCGTGTTAAACTGAACCTCGTAGGTCAGCTCGCAGGAGTTCTCCCATGCTCCATTCGTGCCCTGCGGACCGGGTGTTTCCACATAGCCCGTGCCCACAAAACCTTCAATCTCCGTGCTGATTCCCCACTCGTAAGAATTCTCGTCATTACGGCCGTCCGCTGTCATGAAGTGCTCACCTTCCATCACCACCATGCCGTTAATTTCCTGGAAGGGTTCATCCGCATCGGCAGTGCTCCAAATCAGACCGAGCACTAAAACAAAAGGAGCCAGATAAATCAATCTCTTACACATAATAGTCCTCCTTAAAAAATTAAACTTAGATTGTTAATTGGGGTGTAAGAATCCTCACTTGCCAAGCGCACAAAACACGTGCCGACTCTGTGCCTCGAATGATACACAATAACCACTCCTCTATTCGGAAAACTACAGGTATTTTGACCGTTTGAAGACCAAAATCCGCAAACTTAGTCAGTTTTATTTATACCAAATCAACTACTTCCCCGTCAAGCAAAATCTCTCGAAGATTCATTCCCGCGAAAGGGTCTGTTGAAAAAGTCGAGATTGCTTCGTCTTCCAGCACCAATTGAGCTTAGGCCCACGCCTAATTGGTGCCAGACTCCTCGCAATTACACAAAGTGAGTTCTCAGGTCATTGCGAGCGATTCGAAGAATCGCGCGGCAATCTCAAAACGTTCATTTTGAACTTTGGCAGCAGGCCCAAAAGCGGGTATCGGGGAGTCCTAATCTCTAATCACTCAGCCCCTACCCATTCATAGGTGGCGGTCTTTATTTCCCAAATATCCCTCTAATATTAGAGAGGCATACGTAGTCTCACAGATCGATAATTATCGCCAACGGCAACTGCTCCAGCGGTATTTAAAGAAAAAATTGACGGGTTTTGACCATCATCCCGAGCGTAAGAGCCTGTCCTGAATTAGCCGTAGCTCTGAACAGAGCCTGCTCTGAGCCCGTTCGGCTACGCTCAGGGCAAACTCCGTCGAATGGATCGATGGGTCGAAGGGTCGAATGGGAGGGATCTTGTTTTGAATTTAGCTTTTTGGAAATTCATAATTGTCATACGTAAAGCGCGTACGCGCTTTACGTATAAGCTGTTTTGACACTACGTCTTATTGAAACTAATATTTGAACCTTTTATTCGAAGACAGCTACCTGTTTTTTTAGATTGTCACGTCGCTCCGCTCCTCGCAATGACATCCATCAATCGAGCTATCACAATCCACCTGCAAACGGATGATGCACCCCCTTTTTGGCGCCACAGGGATAAAAATGGCACAAAAAGTCTATTATTTTATACTAAAACACCCAGCTTAGTTGTTATATAAGTGACAATCGATTGTTTTAAATGTAGGAAATAACTTTTCGATGTTAGAAGATAAGCTGCTTATATGGAAGTTTAATCGCGGTAACCGCAATGTCCTGCGGGACATTTATGAAAATTACAAAGATGATTTGGTAACATTAGCAGCAGCTCTTTTAACTGATGTAACTTTTGCCGAGGACGTTGTGCACGATGTTTTTGTGTCTTTTATCGAATCCTCTCGGAAGTTTCGACTTACCGGGACACTGAAAGGCTATTTATCAACTTGTGTCGCCAATAACGCACGGAACAGAAACAGGGCAGGGCGAACACGTCGGGGTATTGCGTTGGATGAAGCAAACCCGGCTAAGGCGGATTCAAACAGCTCGGAATTTCATGCGATATTCGGTGAAGAATTGCGTCAATTGAGCCGGGCCCTTGGACAGCTTCCGTATGAACAGCGAGAAGTTTTAATCCTGCATTCGTACAGCGGGATGAAATTTAAAGCGATTGCAAGACAGCAGGGCGTTTCAATTAACACTGTACAAGGCAGGTACCGGTATGCCCTGGACAAACTGCGGTCAATGTTAAATGGCGAGGTGGAAAAATGAGACCGGCAGATAACACAAATGAGTTGATTAAAAAATTGCATTTGAAAGCCAGTGCTAATTTGGACAAGAGAGTCCATGAGGTTATTTCCAGGGGACTGGCCGAATCTCAAAAGACAGAATCGGCTGTTACACAGCCGAATATTTGGAGAATAATCATGAAAAGTAAAATTACAAAATTAGCCGCTGCGGCGGTGATTATTATCACTGTGTTTGTCGGCATACATTATTTCGGCGGTTCCATTGAAAATGTTGCCTTTGCCGATGTCATGCAAAATATCCAGAACGCTCGAACCTTGACTTATCGAAACGTTATCACCCGGGCGAGCCAGGACCCTCAGGTCGTGGAAACTATGGTCCTCGAACCACATCTTATGCGGGTGGAATTGCCCGACGGGAGGATTTGGATTCTCGATCATGGTGAGGGTAAAACACTCATTCTGGATTCAACAAATAAACAGACCGTAATATCGTCCACGCCTCAAAAAACATTGGATTTGTACGATACTTTCCGAAACTTCCGCAATATCCCCGATTTTTCCGTTAGCAATATCGGTCAGCGCACAATCGACGGAGTACAGGCAGTAGGTTTTCAGTTGACAAGAGAAAATGATGAGAATGTGAGAATCGTATGGGCTAATCCCAAAACCTCGCTGCCCATACGCATCGAACAGACTGTAAAGGACGAGAATGGTCAGGTTATTAAAAGCGTAACTACCAATATTATTTTCGATGCGGAGCTGGACCAGTCGCTTTTTCGCCTCGACGCGCCCAAGGGATACACGCAAAGATTTGTTGATGGACCGCATGAACGCACTGTCAAACTCACAAAACGCATGAAATCTGCTAAAAACATGCAGAACATCTTGCGGGCCTGTATGGTTTACGCTTATGATCATGGGTACCATTGGCCGGACAATCTGCAAGATCTCACTAAGTATGGTATATTGACCAAAGACACCTTAAACAATCCAAGCCAACCGGAACGAGAGAACGGCTACATTTATATAAAGCCGAGCACACCTAGACCGCCCCACCAGAAGGTCGTGCTGTATGAGGCGCATGACTCATGGGGTGACGGTATTAACGTCGGTTTTGTTGATGGTCATGTTGAGTTCATTGAAAAAGAATCTATGTTCAAGAACCAATTAGAAGATGAGCGTATCGCTAAAAACATGCTGAAGATCTTGCTGGCCTGTATAGTTTACGCCCAGGATAATGAGGGCCAATGGCCGGACAGTCTGCAAGACCTTATTCCGCGTAGATTAGCCAGAGATACTTTAATCCATCCAGGGCAACCGGAACGAGAGAACGGCTACATCTATATAAAGCCGGGCACACCTATATCACCCTTCCAGATTGTGCTATATGAGAAATATGACTCATGGGGTGATGGTATTAACGTCGGTTATGCTGATGGTCATGTACAGTTCATTAAAAAGGAATCCTTCTTTAAAAATGAACTCATAAAACCGGACGAGCCTAAATAGCTCTGCAAAAAATAAAAAGAAAAGTAACAATATTAAGGCCGGGCTTGTTAGGCTCGGCCTTTTTCCTGCGTTTTGCCTATTACTTGCTGGTTTTTCTTTTTCTGCCATCACTTAAATAAAGCGTTTTACAATCCCCAGGCCTTGGCGAAGGCCCTGAAGCTGCGGTCGTATGTCCTCTCGATATTGTCGGGAAAACAGCAGCCGGGCAGTTCCTTCAGGGACAAATGATACCTTATACATTCGCAGCATAATCCCTTTTTGTTACAGGGATATGTGCAATTACAATTTTTTAGATTCTCTTCCTTCTGACATTCCATAATTAACAGTGCCCTTTCTTGGGAAGTTTTGTTGTCTGTTCATTTGCTGAAAACAGTGTAATTATTTTTTACGAGAAATGCAATTCGATAATATCTTTGTCGTTCAGGACGTGATTTCGTTGGGCGTTTTGGCCGTCATAGACGCCAGTGCCCCAGATTCTTGCGAACCTGAGTTTCTCAGCTAACTGGCGATGAACAGCGGTGGCCATGTCCATAACCGTTGAGCCGGCCGGCAGTGTGAAAGGGTCTGTCATATCAGCGGGTTTGCCAGGCGGCTTGGAATAAATGCGAATGATATCCAATAAGCTAAAGAGCACGCCGGAGAGTTTCTCAAGACCCGTACCGGTTTGCACGGAGACTTCGACAAAATCAAAAGGATATTTGCAAGATTTCTTTAGCGTTTCAAGAGCGTCCGGCTTGGCGATATCGGATTTTGTACAAATGCAGAACGCCTTTTTAGCCAGGACATTGCCGTGTTCATCCAGGGCTGGGGTTTCGGCATCGATGAGCAGGCTTTTCGATTCGAGAAAATCAAGGCAGGTCTCCAACTGCTCCCACACGTCGGCGGAAAGGTCAATGACAATAGCAATCAAGTCACAGTTGCGGTACGTTCCGACCTGGCCCGGGGCCATATAGTCAGCGGTAATCGGTGGCATATCAACTAATTGAATGTGCACGTCCTCGAATGTCACCATCCCCGGAACCGGAGCAGTTGTTGCGAAGGGAAAATCGGCGACGTTGGCTTTTGCGTTTGTCATCGCCGCAACGATAGAGCTTTTGCCGCAGTTCGGCATACCCAAAAGAACAATCTGGCCCGCCCCGCTGCGTGGCACGTGGAAAATATCGACGTGTTTTCCGCCCTTCTTTTGCGTGGCCACATCTCTGAGCTTGCTCAGTTTCCTGCGCAAATCGGCCTTGAGATGGTCGGTACCCTTGTGTTTGGGCATCACCGCCAGCATCCGCTCGAGTGCCAGAATCTTCTCCTCATTGGTTCCGGCACTGCGAAACCACTTCTCAGCCTTTAAATATTCCGGTGTAAGATTAGCTGGCATCTTCCTGAAAATCTCAAAATCCGAATATCGAGATCCGAAACAAAACAGTTGATTAGTTAACTGGTTAATTAGTTACTGTTACGGAAACAGTATTTGTCATTCCCGCGAAAGCGGGAATCCAGCTTTTTCGCTCTGGCCCCCTGCTTTCGCAGGGGTGACATCGTAAGTCTTTGCTTTCCACAACAGGAACTAATTCGCTAATTAACTGCTAACTATTTCGTGTTTCGAATTTCGGATTTAGGATTTCGTGTTTCACATTTTGACAACTACCATTTACTTAACTACTTTTTCAGCGACCAAGTCTCCTACTTCGCTCGTTGAGTAACCCATTCGTCCGGCCTGCAGGCTTTTTAACTTGCTGGCGGTTACAAACTTGACCGCATCCTCGAGCTTTTCGGCGGCCTTTTCTTCACCTAACGTCTCAAGCATCATTTGCGCAGCGCAGATGGCAGCTAAGGGATTGATAACACTCTTGCCGGTGTACTTAGGTGCGCTCCCGCCGATCGGCTCGAACATACTGACGCCTTCGGGGTTGATATTTCCGCCCGCTGCGATGCCCATACCGCCCTGGACCATTGCGCCAAGGTCGGTGATAATGTCACCGAACATATTGCCGGTCACGATAACGTCGAACCATTCAGGGTTCTTGACCATCCACATACAGGTCGCGTCGACGTGGTAATATTCTCTTTCAATATCCGGATATTCGGCCTTGCCCATTTCGTGGAAGGCCCGCTCCCACAGGTCGTAGATATAGGTCAGCACGTTGGTCTTGCCGCAAAGAGCGAGGGTGTTCTTATCGCCCTTGCCGCGTGCCTTCTTGCCGTATTTGCGTGCGTACTCGAATGCGTATTTCAAACAGCGGTCAACCTGAAAACGATTATAAACAGCCGACTGCACCGCCACTTCCTGCGGCGTCCCTTTCATTGTAAAACCGCCCGTACCCGTGTAAAGGTCGCCGGTGTTTTCGCGAACTACAACAAAATCTATTTCGTCAGGCCCTTTGTCTTTTATCGGCGTCTCTACGCCCGGATAGAGCTTAACTGGACGCAAATTTATATACTGGTCTAATTCAAAGCGGGCCTTAAGCAAAATGCCCTTTTCGAGAATTCCCGGCGCCACGTCCGGGTGCCCGATTGCACCCAACAGGATTGTATCGAATTTGCGAAGCTCTTCGACCGCGCTGTCGGGCAGGGTCTCGCCGGTCTTTTTGTATCTTTCGCCGCCGAAATCGAACTCCGTTAAATCAACTTTGAAATCGAACTTGTCCGCGGTAGCTTTCAGTACCTTTACCGCTTCAACAGTCACTTCCGGCCCGGTCCCGTCACCTGGTATCACAGCAATTTTGTAACTCTTTGTCACTTTCGAATCTCCTTGTCGTAAAAACTATTCCTTATCCCTTTGTTGTTATCTCTTCGAATCTTTCCATATCTTGAAATCGGCCCGCGGCCCCAATGCCGGCGTCTTCGCCTTCACTTGCCTTCGCCAATTACCTAACATCGACCGAAGCTCCGCCGCCTTTTCCGGCATCTCCTTCGCCAGGTCGTGCCTTTCGCCCATATCGTTTCGCAGATTGTACAGCTCAATACTGTTATCTTCATACCATTCTATAAGTTTATAATCCCCGGCCCGCACCGCTCCGCTCGGCCGGTTCCCGCTGCCGTGATAATGCGGGTAATGCCAGTATATCGCCTTGCGGTTCAGCTTACCCTTGTTTTTCAACAGCGGTACCAGGCTAACGCCGTCAATGTGCTGTTTGGGCATCAGCGGCAGTCCCGCCATCTCTAACATTGTAGGATAGAAGTCCGTGCTCGTCACCGGCTCACTGCATACGCTGCCCCCCTTGATCACGCCCGGCCATTTGATAATCATCGGCTCGCGAATACCGCCCTCGTACAGCCAGCCCTTGCCCGCTCGCAAAGGCAGATTGCTCGTCGGCGCCTCCGACAGCACGGTGGAGAGGCCCCCATTGTCGGACATGAATATCACAATCGTATTGTCCGCCACGCCTAATTCCTCTAACTTTTTCATCACCCGCCCGACGCTTTCATCCACACTTTGAACCATCCCCGCAAAAGCCGGATTGTCCTGAACCTGTCGTGTTTTGTAACGACCATATACCGGAACAAAACGAGGCCTATCGGTCTTCGGTAGTTTCGCGGCCTTGGTCTTATATTTCTCCGTAAGCGCCTCCTTCGATTCTATCGGTGTGTGCACCGCATAGTGCGAAAGGTACAGCAAGAACGGCTTGTCCTTGTTCGCCTCCAGAAACTTCAGCGACTCATCCGTCAGCCGGTCCGTCAGGTACTCATCTTTCTCACCCCCCGGCGGCATCTCCTCCAACGCCCGGTTATTTTTCCTGTAGGGATAAAAGTAAGTCGGCGGCGCTCCCGAATAGTCACCACCTATATTGATATTGAATCCCTGATGTTCCGGATAATAAGGCTTATTGCCTAAATGCCACTTGCCCACGAAGCCCGTCGCATACCCCCGGCTCTTCAGCACTTCGGCTACCGTCACCTCCTCAAGCGGCATATAGTGCTTGTACGGGGTTGGCTCATTGCTCCCACCTATCCACTGCGTTATCCCTAATCTTACAGGATACTTGCCCGTTAAGATGCTGGCCCGCGTCGGCGAGCAGACCGGACAGGCCGCGTAGGCCTCGGTGAATCGCATACCTTCGCTTGCCAGTTTATCAATGTTTGGCGTCTCGTAGAAACTGCTCCCATAACAGCCCACATCAATCCACCCCAAATCATCGATGAGAAAGAAAACAAAATTCAATTTTCTACCCGTCTTTCCTGCCGCCCGCGAAATGCCGCTCGCGCACCACGGAACGGCCAATGCTGCTGCACCTAAGCCCATAGTCTTTAAAAAATCACGCCTGTTCATTAACCTATTGCCGTTTCTAAAAAGTGAGTGTAACATTTTATACGCTCTGTTATTCCGACCGAAGGCACGACAAAGTCGTGCCGAAGCGGAGGAATCTATTTTAATAGCTTCGCTGAAGGCGAGTCAAATTTCTAACTGCCGATACTATACCCTCCAGGCACCTTCTTATCAAGAGAATCTATGGGCAAGGGGTGGCAACAACTGAATGAGCAAAGCGAATGAAGTGGATTGGAAAAATCCTCCAACTTCAGCATTTATTCTTTGTTTATTAATTCGTTTATTTCGTCAAGATGTAGTTTGAAATGCCGAGGGAAATCAACGACCATGGCCTCGAGTGATATTTTTTCATTCAGAGCGGAAATCCAGACATTCTCCAGTTTTTCAATGTTTATATTCTTTATCACGTGGACAATGTGCATGTTGGAATATTTCCATAATTGAACCAGGTCGTTCCAAACTTCCTCCTGATAGTTCTGAATCGCAATCCACCTGTCATTATTCCCGAGATTTGCATAATCCGGAAATATCAAGGGGCTTTCCTGGTATTGCAGGTGAACTATTCGATGCGTATTATTAGAGGCCGAATCCACCATGTGTCCTGTAATTTGCTTGATGGTGCGATTTTGACTGTTACGTCTCTTGGTAATAACATCATTGCCGAGCGCCGATAGTTTTGGCTTCCATTCTTCAATCAGGGATAATAACTCTTCGCAGATTGATTCGAATTTATCCATAATTGCCCCTTTCGTCGTCATGTCGAGCGCAGTCGAGACATCTGGATTTTGACCGAACTTGCTTTTCGTTCGCAGCCTTTCATATAGCCTGCGATATTTCGCACCACTTTGACTATTCGTTCTCAGGTTCAACAACGCGGCGGATGTCTTTGCCGCAATGCTGGCATTTACCACTTAGGATCAGTTCGTCTTGCCTCATTTCTGCTTTCTCAAGGACAATGGGTACTGAACCCAAGCATCTACTGCAGAATACGTTGCTGAGGATTTCCCGCTGTGCCCATTCTGGAATAACCTTCCAGCGTTTCTCGGCGTCCGCTGTGAATGGATTGTTTGGTTGAATTGGTCTTATCATTTTATACCGGCATCATACAATAATTATTCAAGGTACGATATTTCGCACCATTTTAATCTTTTACCCCGTGAGATAGCAAAGCTTATCTCACAGAGGTACCTCTTTTGTCATTCCCGCGCAAGCGGGAATCCATTTCGTCGTCATTGCGAGATTGTCGAAGAGCCCTTCCTATATCGCGGAACCGGTTAAAAACAAACAACGGATCATAACTGGTCCACCAAGCCGCCCCGTGTGTAGCACGGTCGGCCTTAAGCGGCTTGTTATGTTTAATTCGATCTTTCATATCTTTTCGATCATAACCATCACAATATCATCTTCTCGATAACCATCTATAAAACTCCATCCTGCAAACATCTCCCAAAGGAACCGTGATAATTGTTTTACCTCTTCATATTCTAAAGTTGATTTTTTCAATCTATGTACAGCTTGTGAAAGTCGCTTGAAGAACGAGTATACATTTTGATCGTCTATATCTACATTGCTGAGAACGAACGTTACCTCATTCAATAGGATTTCCAACTCAACCAATAATTCCCTCAATAAATATTCATTAAGTCCGTTAAGTACAGCATGCCATTTATTTTGAGATTCAGAAATTGGCTCGTTAAAATATTTCCTAAATTCATTTTGATCTGACAGCTTAGAAAGCAAGTTTCCATCCTAACCACCCCCACCAGCAGCACATGCACTCAAAAGAATATGTATCGTACCTTCTTTGAAAAAATGGTATTGTTCTTCAAGGTTATGCTTAATAATGTTCTTTTTTCGCTTATTAGGATACCAAACAACCAACAGATAGAAAATCATGCTAACGAGAAATCCAATTGAAAGGCTGAATATAATCGAATTGCCAGTACCAAATTGTTGAAAGAAAGAATCAACCCATGTGTCCCTGAATATCGACAGCATTGGCTCGTTGCTAGCCTTCAATGCGAGAATAATACTCCCGATACTTATTGTACCAAGTATTAATGTAGAAACCTTTAGTCGCATTATAAGCAATTTAAAATAACAGAACATAATAATATACAACACCTTTTGTTTGCTATTTAGTCTACCGGCAATAAACCTTTAAGGATTTGATAATGGTCCTACAAGTGCCACGGGGCCCGCATAGCCCTCGCTTTCATCTTGTCCGCCTCCGCGTCATTTAAGAATTGTTCTTTCTTGGGGTCCCACTTCAGCGGCCGTTTGAGCCAGTATGCAATATTTCCCAAATGGCAGACCGTAATCGAGCGACATCCCACCTCAGCGTCACTGGCCGGTCTTTCGCGGGTTCGGATACATTGCAGAAAATTATCCGGATGGTTCTTGCTTTCATAAAGATGTATTTCATCAGGGCCGAGTTTTTGCCTGATTAAGCTCTCCGGCTGTGTTATCAAGTGTTCACGGCTGACCTCAATTTTCCCTTCGGTCCCCGTAAACAAAACGCCCGGCACCTCTTTGCTTATCTTATCGCGCATCATAATAGTGCCGTTGGCATATTTGTAGGTTAGCACTTTGTAATCTTTACCGTCCGGCGGAATGATTTCCACCGGCCCGCTTTCGTCCATTCCCATCGCCCACTGTGCGGTATCGAACATGTGCGCCCCCCAGTTTGTCATCTCACCGCCCGAATAGTCGCGATATGCCATCCACCCGCCGGGCGCAATCTTCGATGTATAAGGCCTCCACGGGGCCGGCCCCAGCCACATATTCCAGTCAAGCCACTCCGGCTGCGGCTCCCCGTGCGCATCACACGACCATAAAGGCGGCCCGCCGACGTTGACCGTTATAGATTTTACATGGCCGATATACCCGTTGCGAACCAGCTCACAGGCAAACCGAAATTCCCGCCACGAGCGCTGCTGAGTACCCGTCTGGAATATTCGCCCGTATCTTTTGACCGTATCGGCTATCTCTCTGGCCTGCCTGATTGTAAGCGAGAGCGGCTTCTCGCAGTAAACGTCCATACCGGCCTTTACAGCGGCGATCGATGTCAGCACATGCCAGTGGTCCGGCGTAGCAACCAGTACGGCATCGATGTCCCCCCGTGCCGTAAGCTCCCGAAAATCATTATAGCTCGCGCAGTCATTATTTCCGTAATGCTTGTTGACAATGTTACGGGCATTATTGAGATTGTTGGCGTTCACATCGCAGACGGCTACAAACTGCACCTGGGGCTTACTAAGAAAGCCTCCGCCCTGGACCCAGATTCCCCCTCCGACGTGCCGTGTGCCCTGCCCCCCGACGCCGATAGCACCCATTACAATTCTATTGCTCGGTGCAACGACCCCCCCCTTACCCAGCGCCGAAGAGGCAGCTAAATAGGGAAAACCCACCGCCGCTGCGGACGCACCAGCTGCTTGCCTCAAAAATTGACGTCGATTAATTCCTCTCGCCTTCATAATAAAAGCTCCGTTATCCCATCACGAACAGACGATAATCAATTTTCAACTTTTAAAAAACCATCAACGAAAAGCAAGCCTTCAATAATCAATAGTCAATAATCAATTTTAAAGCCGCCACGGTGCACGCATCGCGCGGGTAAGCATATTGTTTGCCGACGAGTCATTGATGAAGCGTTCAGCCTTCGGGTCCCATTTCAATTTTCGCCCAAACATCATCGCAATATTGCCCAGATGACAGACGGTACTTGTGCGGTGTCCAATCTCCACCGAGGCAATGGGGTCCTTGCGGCTCTTAATACAATCCAGGAAATTCTGCTTGTGGTCGTTGCTGTTATAAAGGTGAATTTCGTCCGGTCCTATTTTGCTCGTCAGAAGTGACTCCGGCTCGGCTTCTATTTTACCGCGTGTCACATCCACCCATCCTTCGCTGCCCTCGAAACGTGTATGACCGCTACTACTTTTAAGGAATAATTTAACGCCGTTTGCATAGGTGTACTCAATATTCTCGTTTTGAGCGGTTGTAAACAATCCGGTCTTGGGAAAATCCCCGCTGCCGACGATTTCGACCGGCCCGGTGTCGTCCGACGCATTGCCCCATTGTGCAATATCGAGATAATGTGCGCCCCAGTTGGTCATCTGACCGCCGGAGTAATCTAAAATAAAGCGAAATTGATAGTGGCATCGCTGCTCGGTGTACGGCTGCCACGGCGCCGGCCCAAGCCACATATCGTAATCGAATCCTTCCGGCACCGGCTCGGGGCTCCACGTGGGCGGACAGGTGCGGTTGTTACCATGAATCCCGACTCTTATAGTGTGCAGCTTGCCTATTCGGCCGTTGCGGACCAGCTCGCACGCGAATCGAAACTCGCTGCCCGAACGCTGCTGAGAGCCGGTCTGAAAAACCCGGCCGTACCGCTTCACCTCATCTGCAAGCACACGCCCCTCGCCTATGTTCAGAGTCAGGGGCTTTTCACAAAACACATCCATACCCGCCCTGACTGCGGCTACCGAAATAGGCACATGCCAATGGTCGGGCGTGGCAATCGATACTGCATCAATGTCATTCCGGGCCAGCACGTCACGAAAGTCGGTGTAACAGGAGCTTGCAGTAAGACCGGCTGTCTGACCGGCTTGCCCCATATGTTTCACATCGGCATCGCAAACCGCCACCACCTCGCAGCCGGACATGCCTTTGAATCCCTTCATATTCTCTGTGCCCTGGCCTCCCATACCAATACACCCAATCGTAATGCGATTGCTCGGTGCATCAGCGCCAAACACCGAAGAAGGTACGATTGTCGGCCATGCCATCGCCGCCCCCGCAACCGCTGAGCTCTTCAAAAACTGTCGACGGGTTAATATCATTGCTTTTTTGCTTCTTCTGTCGTTCATTGTTTCTTCCTTTTTGCTTTATGAAAAATCTCTGTTCACTAATCAAGAGATTTGATTCTCAGGTTCCGGAATTCAAGATAGTCCCCGTGCCCACAAAAGCCGATATGGCCTTTGTCTCGTTTCAGGCCCGGATGGTCTCTTCCATCCATTGTTTTGGGCGTGCTGGCTTCGTCGATATCCGCGTCAACGATTGTTGTGCCGTTGAGAATAACCTTAATGCGTCGGCCCTTTGCAATGACCTTTTCAGAATTCCACTCACCGATGGGCTTAAGGTAACCTCGCTTAGCCGGAACGACCCCGTAAATAGACCCGTGGAACTGATAAGGCTTGAGTTCTTTGTACTTGGGTGCAGTATTATCAAGAATCTGAAGCTCCATTCCCGAATACGCCGCATCGCCCGACAAAGGCGCACGAATCGCAAGCCCGTTATTAGCCCCGGGCGTGAGTTTAAATTCAAAACGAAATATAAAATCGCCGTATTCATCCACCGTGTAAAGGTTCCCGCTGCCGCGTTCGGGGTGGAGAACGATCTTGCCGTCCTCGGCCGTGTACCCTTCGGTATTACCTGTCCAGCCGGTCATATTTTTGCCATTGAACAGACTAACAAATCCCTTGGACTTCTGCTTCTCGGTCAATTTATTCTTACCTTTCTCTCGTGGAATCTCCCTTATAAATACATTTCGAAAATAAAGCCGGCTGCCGTGCGACTGAAGCTCAATTTGCCCTTTCGGATAGATGGACTTGTCCCGCTCCCAGTAGTTTTCCATTACCACATTCTCAACTACCAGCACATCATTCAGATATATCGTTACCAGCTCGCCAATCATAATAATTCTAAACGTGTTCCATTGTCCGACCGGCTTATCGGCCATTTTCAAAGGCTTGCTCGGCCCTTTCTTGTTGTTATACAATCCGCCCGAGCCAACCTGTGCGCCGACGTTCCTGTTCGCTGTGTCCCATATCTGTACCTGTGGCGAGCCGCGAAGATAAATGCCGCTGTCACCGCCGGCCTCTATCTTCCAGTCCACGAACATCTCGAAATCGCCGTAGTCTTTTGCCGTACAAAGGCTGTGCCCTTTCCCGTCAAAGCTAAGCGCGCCATCGACCACCTTCCAGTGCGCCCGCATGTCCTCGTCCGTCTGGGCCTGGGCCTTGGCCAATTCTGCTCTGCTCATTTCGCGCCTGCTCTTCGGATCGCCAACCAATCCTTTCCAGCCGGCCAGGTCCCTGCCGTTGAACAGCGCCACAAAACCTTCCGGCGGACGATTCAAAGTTTTTTGTTGTGCATCCGCCCTTGTTGCCGCATATCCGAGGCAAACTAAAACGATAACCAGCGAGACAATACTTAACGATAGGTTTGAATTAGACGTGCGTTTCTTCATTTTGCTTCTCCTTTTGTTTATTTTTACTTATTGCTTTTCTTCAAAAGAATCTTACCTTCCGTCCATCGCTGCGAATTGACTATTGAAAAGGAAATCAGAACTCAAACTCAATAAAAATAGTCAATAGCAAATATCGCAGATTCGCCGTCTCTTGGCGAAGTAAATTACCTACGTGCTCTCAAAGGGTGAAAGAGGGGACTCGAACCCCCGACCCCTGGATCCACAATCCAGTGCTCTAACCAGCTGAGCTACTTTCACCACAAATCTTCCCCCCCCCCACCAAAAGAACTGATTATATCAGGCCTGCTCATTTACGTCAATGCCCGTCTTTGGATATGAGAGATAATCTTCTAAGTGACTCGCGGTAAAAAAGGAAAAATCGAAGGATTAGCCGCATACTGTCCGGCAGGCACTTCAGCAAACTTGGGGCCGGTAGTCGCAGCGATAGCTTATCTGGCGGCCGCCTGGATTGCGGCTGGCTCAACAGGGCTATTAGCGCATCCCCTGCGGCGGGTGCTGACATTGGCGGCTTTGGTAGTAGCAATCCTCGCGCAACATCCTTTCCCCTGGCGAGGTATGAAAGGCCTTGTAGCTTTGCTTGCAACTGTCGTCCTTGCCATATATATTATTGCCTCGTCCCTGCCGGTCATCAACGTGATGGGTGTCTCTCTTGTTTTGGCGTCTCTTGCCTTCACATCCCCTGGACAGGCAAAAAAGATGCTGCGCGTCTGTTCTGTTGCGGTTGTGGTTTTTGGCCTTTACCGCATGGCTTGCACAAGTATTCCACGATATGACCCGGAAGAAATAGAAGCAATAGAGCGATTTGTCGAACAAGGTGGGGGCCTGCTGCTCGTTGGTGAACATACGAACGTTTTCAACACAGGCACACATATAAACGATATAGCAAAGGTTTTCGGTTTCAGTTTTCGTTATGACTGTCTGTTTGACATCGATACAATTTATACTCAGCTCTACAACCTGCCGTTAGTACCGCACCCAATAATTCAAAGCATGCCTCTGTTCAACTTCGCGGTCTCCTGCTCTATCGACCCGGGAAGGAGTCCTGACCGGGTGGTCATTCGTTCCACGAGTTTGAAGAATCTGCTGGCTGATTACCACGCAAGTAATTTCTATCCCCAGGTCGAAGACAAAACAGAAATGCAGTATGGTGCTTTCGTACAATTGTTGACAACACGTCACGCTGCCGGGCGTGTTGTCGCTTTTACCGATTCGTCAGTCTTTTCTAATTTCGCAACCTTTGAACCTGGAAAGGCTGAATTAATGCTTGGCATGCTCGAATGGCTTAATCATCGCGCAGCACCAAAAGAGCGATACTCATTCGTTTTTAGTGCTGTAGGGATTATGCTCCTTGCCGGTGGATTGGCACTCTGCCGAAGGCCGAACGTGTCCTGGTTAATTGTGGTCAGTGCAGGGGTGTTCGGCTGGGCGATTGCAGTAATGAGTACACGAGCAATTCACAAGTATTCTATGCCTCTTCCAAAAGCGGTTCGGCCTATGGTTGAAGTTGTGGTCGATCGTACCGTGTGCGACGCACCTCTTTCTAAGAGCGGCTTCATCACTGGAACGAGAGATGGATTCGGGATTTTCGAGCGGTGGATTCTCCGCCTCGGTTACTTCACCTCTCGGAAACGTGGCACCGATGCACTGAGCGGCGAGCTTATCGTGTTTCCACATCCCAACCGGACAGTCACGAGCGAGTTCCGCGAAGATCTGGTCAATTATGTCGCATCGGGCGGAAAAGTGCTCATCTTCGATTCGCCGGAGAACACCGAGTCAACTGCGAACAGCTTGCTGTATCCGTTCGGCCTGAATGTGAATCGAAGCGCGCGTATTAATGGCCAGCTAAAAGCCCCTGAGGGCTGGCCTATAATAAAAATTGACTCAGTCTTTCAAATCGAGGCAGGAGAGCCGATAATGTCGGTGGTAAATGCGACAGTGGCCGCAAGAGTCCGTCACAGCAAAGGGACCGTGACCGTCATCGGGTTTGGCTCGCGACTTGCGGATGCCTATATGGGCGTCATAGGTGATGTTGTTCCCGATGACCAGTTGCGGAAAGTGTTCGACTTGCAGTTTATGATATTGAAGGATATCATTTCCGGACTATAATGAACTTGTCGGCAAGAGTGTGTGAAACGGGCTGTTCGATGATATTCGATTTTGCAGATATGCTCTAACAAATGAAAGTAAGCGCTCTAAAGCAATTCAGGGAACTATGGGGGATGCTTAAATGAGAACTAAATTTATAATCGCAACCATATGCCTGGCACCGGTTCTGCTCACCAGCTCATGTAGGATATCTTCCGCTCCCGCCGGCCCCATACCTTTGCCCGGAGCCCATGCGCACAACGACTATGAGCACGACCGTCCTCTATTGGATGCATTGGACCACGGCTTTACCAGCGTTGAGGCCGACATCCATCTTGTTGATGGCGATTTATTCGTCGCTCACGACCTGGATGAAATAAAGCCTGAGCGAACGTTACGCTCGCTCTATCTTGAACCGCTGAGCACACGTATCGCCCAAAACGGCGGGCGGGTCTATCCCAACGGACCACAATTCACCTTGTTCATCGATATAAAGACCGAAGCCGTCGCAACCTACAAAGTGCTCAACGAAATGCTGGCCGGGTACGAGAGCATTTTTACCACCTTTGACTCAAAAGGACGAACCGATAAAGCGGTCATTGTCATTGTGTCCGGCAATCGTCCACGCGAGCTGATGGAGGCCCAGACCATCCGTTATGCCGGCTATGACGGCAGGCTTGTAGATTTGGATTCTGACACACCGGCTACACTAATCCCTGTTATCAGTGATAACTGGACAAGGCATTTCTCATACGACGGCAACGGTCCTATGCCGGTCGAAGAACGTCAGAAATTAAAAAAGATTGTCGAAACCGCCCACCAAAAAGGCCGACGCATCAGATTCTGGGCTACCCCCGACAAACCTTCACCAGCACGCCAAACACTCTGGCGGGAATTGCTGGCCAGCGGCGTTGACCTGCTCAATACCGACGACCTCCGCGGCCTCCAGCAGTTTCTGCTCCAGCACACACCAAAATAACCAACCATTAGCAGCCCTGAACTCAAATATTAACAAAACCAGTTATTGACTGGGGATATCTTCTTTGATTTTTCTGACTACTTGTGTATAATAATTGTGAGGAATTCGAGACGGACTAATTCAGGATGATTATGGCCTTTTTAAATTGCTAAACGCCCCGCGTTTTCTATGGTCTATAGAATTCGCAATCTAAAAGGAGGTCTGTTATGAGTAATATTAAACACATTAGTAGAAAGACGATTTTCGGCATTTGTGCGACCTTGTTTCTATGTACAATTAGCGCAAACGCTGCCGTCTCATCACCGGACCCTGACAACGCCGCCTTGCTCTATTATCAGGCGTTTCTACTTCGCCCCGAGCTTGATGACACATTCATACATTTCGACAGTGTCTTGCGTGGCGGTGACCCCGATGAGGCGGTAAAAGAATATCTGAATTTGCCGGAATCTCGCGAAGCTATTAGAATTGCTGTAGCTGCTACTCAGATTCTGGATTGCAGTTGGGGAATAATGCGCTCTCAGGGATACAATACATTATTACAACAATGGCGCCAGCTTGCTTATCTGCTTGAAGTGGATGCAAGGACTCTCGCTGCCGATGGACAATACCTGACTGCACTTGAAAGATGCTTAAGCGTACGAAGGTTTGCTCAGCACATCGTTGATGAGGGTGTCCTTGGGTATTTGCTTTCGATGCCGATTGACTTCCGAGCCTTACGCTGTATTCATTACGTTCTTGGCTCCATGCCACCGGATAGAGATACCCTTATATGGTTACAGGGCCAGATTAGTACTGTGCAGGGGGCGCCACCACCGCCTGGGAGGGCATTAGAAATTGAATTGAATGATAACATGGAGTTTTTAAGGGTGCGTCCTGAGTTGTTTAACACGTGGAGAGAAAAGGTTTCGGAGCTGATTGAAGATGAAAGTGCCAGGCAGGAAATTCTAAGCCTCACTTATGAAGAAGTGCTTGAGCGAGCGAAAGAGCCATACAACAGGTTCTTGTCATCTGTTAACCGCATTATTGGGAGTGATATTTCGTATCAACAGAAGCATTTGGAACTTAAGGAATTAAAAGAGGAACTGAAGAATAGTGTCGTTGATGATCCATATGTCCTTATACGTCCTTTCCTTCCGATTAATGTAGCTGAACAACACGATATATACGTTGGAGGAATAACTGTCTTCAATGTAACAAAGGTTGCCATAGAGATTTACCTTGTAAATGCAGAAACCGGTCAATTACCAGAAACGCTTCCGGCTAATTTACCGAAAGACCCTTTCAGCGGTCAGGAATTTGAGTATAACGTATCGGATGAAGGTTTTGTTATTAGCTTCGATCCTGAGAACCTTAGTGATTTAAGAGTCCGCCAATATGAATTCCCAATTGCACAGTGATATTGGTTTCAACCCTGATCATTAATGGCGAGCTGTTCCATATCTTATTATCAAATCTTAAAAGCCACCATTGACGGAACGACCCTCTTCGGCTATCTTGTTCAGCGGGTGTCTCTGCGCGCGCGGAGATCCGGACAGACTTTTTATGAAGAAAGATGTTGCAATGCTCAAAAGAACACATAATTGCGGTCAGCTTCGGCTTGATGATGCCGGCAAAAAGGTTATTTTAGCTGGCTGGGTCCATTCATATCGCGACCATGGAAATCTCGTATTCATCGACCTGCGCGATAGAGAAGGTCTGACTCAATTAGTTTTTGACCCGGAAACTCAACCCCGGACTCATGAGTTAGCAAGGACGGCTCGCTGTGAATGGGTAATAGCAGCCAAAGGTGTTGTCCAGCCCAGAAGTGAGGGTATGGAAAATCCCAAGCTGCCGACAGGACAAATCGAAGTCGCTGTACAGCAGTTGGAAATTCTCAATATCTCAAAGACACCACCGTTTGAAATATATGAAGCCGACAAAACAGGCGAGGAGCTGCGCTTGTCCAGCCGCTATATCGATCTTCGTCGCCCCCAAATGCAGCACAAACTCCGCACCCGCCATCGAGTCACAATGGTCGTGCGGGATTATTTCGATAAGCTGGGCTTCTGGGAGATTGAAACACCAATGCTGGCCAAGAGCACTCCGGAAGGTGCAAGAGATTTCCTTGTGCCCAGCAGGCTTCACAAAAACTGTTTCTATGCACTGCCCCAGTCGCCGCAGCTCTTTAAGCAAATTCTAATGGTAAGCGGCGTTGATAAATACTTCCAGATAGTCCGTTGCTTTCGTGATGAAGACCCCCGCGCCGACAGACAAGCCGAATTTACACAAATCGATGTCGAGATGAGCTTCGTTGATAGTGATGATGTCATCGACGTCCACTCAAACCTGGTAGCCCGACTCTGGAAGGAAATACTGGATGTAGATGTGGCGATACCGATTCGGCGAATATCTTACCAAGAGTCAATGGCCGACTACGGCACCGACCGGCCGGACTTGCGCTTCGATATGAAATTAAAGGACATTTCCGATATCGCCAGACAAAGCTCTTTCAAGGTATTTACCTCGGTGATTGAAAACGGCGGGATAGTAAAAGGGCTTTGTGCCCCGGGCGGCGAAAAATACTCCAGAAGCGATATCGAAAAAACCTTAACAAACTTCGTGGCGGACTACGGCGCTAAGGGACTGGCCTGGTCCAGGCTCAAAATAGAAAATAATAATCCTTCACTGCTCGGCGGTTGCGCAAAGTTCTTCAGCCCCGAAGCACAGCGGCAGATTATCGAACGCTTCGGGGCAAGAGATGGAGATTTGCTCTTGGTTGTCGCCGACAAGGAAGAAGCTGCCAACAAGGCCCTGGCTCCCTTACGATGCAAACTTGCCCGTGACCTGAAACTTTATGACCGGGGACGCTTCGAGTTCGTATGGGTGGTGGACTTTCCATTGTTTGAATGGAACGAGGATGAAAAGCGTTACGATTCACTGCACCATCCGTTTACTTCTCCCGTTGAAGAGGACATTGAAAAGCTCGATACCGACCCTGCAAATATTTGTTCGCAGGCCTATGACATCGTTCTTAACGGCTCTGAAATTGGCGGCGGAAGCATTCGTATCCAAAACCCGAAAATTCAACAGAAGGTCTTCGAGTTGCTAAATATTTCAAAGGACCAGGCGCAGCAGCGGTTCGGTTTCTTCTTGAAGGCCCTTGAATACGGCGCTCCACCGCACGGCGGAATAGCATTCGGGCTCGACAGGCTTGTCATGCTGCTTACCGGTACGGAAAATATCAGAGATGTCATTGCTTTTCCGAAGACCCAGCGCGGACAGTGCCTCTTGACCGATGCCCCCAGCGAAGTGGACCAGAAACAGCTCGATGAGCTTAATCTCCGGATGCAAAGACACTCGCATATAATCCGGCAAAAAACCGATGAGTAGCACTTTTAGCTGTATTAGAATCCGACTTTCAATTCAAGAAAAAGGCGAAAAATTGTCTTGACTATTACGATGGTATTGTGGATAAAAAATTACATCTGGAGTGGAATTTGGCGTCAGGATATAAGTTTCTTTAGGGAATAGCTTATTTAGGTTGTCGCTTTTCAGCATATTATTCGGTGCCAGAATGGTCTTTTTGAATTTGGTACACTTCAAAATGGAAACCATTAGTTATTTGGAGTAATTCTATGTTGGCTACTTTACAAAACTGGGAAAGGTTGGCTTGGTTGTGCGGGGCGGCCGTATTGGTTGGGCTTGTGGGCCATTATTTTGTCTTTGGACTGCTGCGGAGGCTTGTTAAACGCATTAAAAGCAACCTGGATGACTCATTTGTCAAGTATTGCTTTAGACCTTTACTGTGGATTATCATTCTTATCATCATCCGACTGGTATCGAAATTAACTGCATTTCAAACTCAGGTGACTGATTTTCTTAATCACGTTCTGGGCTTGCTGCTTATCGGGTTGGTCTCATGGTTGTTAATCAGGTCCACTTATGTTTTAGAAGACTATATTCTCACCCGTTTTAATATTGACGTAAAAGATAATCTTAGAGCCAGGAAAATACATACGCAATTCAGGGTTCTTAAGAGAATAGTAATCGCAGTTGTTGTTATTGTGGCCTTCGCGACATGTCTGATGACTTTTGAAAGGGTTCGTCACTTGGGGACAACCATTTTGGCCTCGGCAGGTATTATTGGTATTGTCGTAGGCATGGCTGCTCAGCGAACTATTGCAACCTTTATTGCAGGCCTTCAGATTGTTATTACCCAACCTGTTCGTGTGGATGATGTTGTCATAGTGGAAAATGAATGGGGCCGCATCGAGGAGATTACTTTAACTTATGTGGTTGTGAAAATCTGGGATTTAAGGCGTTTAATTGTCCCCATTACGTATTTTATTGAAAAGCCTTTTCAGAACTGGACCCGTGTTACAGCCGACATCTTGGGCACTGTATTCATTTATGTTGACTATACTGTACCTATCGAGTCTATCAGAGCCGAGCTTCATCGTATCCTGAAAGATTCAGAATTTTGGGATGGCAAAGTCTGCGTCCTGCAAGTTACTAACACATCTGAGCGTACAGTTGAATTAAGGGCTCTTATGAGCGCTGCAGATGCCTCGACCGCATGGAGTCTTCGTTGCCAGGTCAGAGAAAAGATCATTGATTTCATTCAGAAAGACTATCCAGAGGCCTTGCCCAAGCTGAGAACCGAATTCCACCGGCTACAAGACTAAAGGACGAAAATCACTTATGGCATTAGATTCTTGAGTCCTTGTTTACGCTTTGCTTGAAGCAAATTTTAGTTTATTTAATTTATGCGGATTAACTTAAAATACATCTGGCAAAAGCTTTTGATGATTCTGCGGTTATCACCGCTGTCGCTGGCGAAAAAGTGCAGACTCACCTTTGGGGCCGCGGTGGTATTTACCTTAACTATCGCACTTCTTCTTCCTTACATCTGGATGGGTCAGCTCATCAAAAAAGACCTGCTCGATATGGGCAGAGCAAGGTCGCAGGCACTGCTCGACCGGCACTTCCAGCTAAAGGACCCCGGCCAAACTCTTCCTGCATTGGATAACACCGATCTGGCCATAGATGTAAACGACCCCGATATGAGATGGATTCGCTTCACACCTGTGCCTTCTCAACCACAGGTGCAGGCAACGGACAATGAAAATAGGTCCGTCTATAGTGGATTTACAGAGCAGGCCGGCCAGTTGGTTGAAACTCTAAAAGCCGACCAGAACAGGAACGATAATATCCTGTTAAAGAAAGAAGATGGCGTGCTCCAGAGCAATTATGTGAGAATTTTCAGAGCAACCGACCATTGCATAAGCTGCCACAATCAACAGGGTATTGCCAGCGCCTTTTCGTTAAATGAGCCGATAGGTGCGGTACTTATTCGCTTCCGGGGCATAGGCAGCGAAATCAGCAAAACAAAATTTATGAATCGCGTTTGGGTCATTGTTGCCGGCCTAATCGGCGGTATCGGTGCCGTTATTGCTTTCTACTGGATAACCCAGCGGGTTATCCTGCGGCCCATCCGGCAGCTAAGGGCAATAGCAAATAATGTCGCCGAGGGAAATCTCGACATCAGAAGCGCTATAAAGACAGGAGACGAATATGAAAGGCTGGCAAATGCCTTCAATAATATGCTCGATGGCCTGCGGGCTACACAGGAAAAACTCCGCCAGGCAAACAAACAGCTCGATGCAAAAATTGCCGAGCTGTCTGAGCGAAACATCGAGCTGTTCAAAGCCAACAAGGTTAAGGGTGAATTTTTGGCCAATATTTCACACGAGTTTAGAACTCCCTTGAATGCGATTCTGGGTTTTGCCCAGGTCCTGAGAGAAAAGCCGCAACTTTTGAAAAAGGAAAAGGCACAAAGGTACGCTGAAAACATTATCACCAGCGGAAACAGCTTGCTGAATATGATTAACGACCTGCTGGATTTGGCTAAAACTCAGGCCGGAAAAATGGAACTGCACATAGAAGAAACCTCTGTGTCAAAGTTATGTCAGGCTCTGGTATCCTCTTTCTCACTGCTGACAAAGAAAAAGAAAATCAAAGTCAAAGTCCTGGTCGATTCCGATATACCGATTCTTTCAACGGATGCCGGCAAAGTCCAGCAGATACTGTACAATTTCCTGAGTAATGCCATAAAGTTTACGCCCCAACGGGGCAGAATTGAAATTCGAGCCAAAATGGCGGATGAAAAGACGGTTCGGATTGCAGTAAGCGATACCGGCTGTGGCATTGCCGAGTCTGACAAGAAAAAAATATTTGAAAAATTTCGTAAGGCTGATGGTTCTATAACCCGCGAATCGACCGGCACCGGCCTGGGACTTACCATCAGCACTGAATTGGCTGCTATGCTCGCCGGCAGCATCGGGCTTGAAAGTGAGCTCGGCAAAGGCTCAACCTTCTGGCTCGATATCCCTGTTACACTCACAAAAGAGTCTTAGTGGCGAATTGTTGTTTAGTATTTAACCGAAACTATTAAGGAGAAGATGATGCGATCGACGCTGATGTCACTGCTTTTTGTTCTTTGGGTAAATCTTGCAGCTCTTTCTGCAGTGCCTTCCAACCAAACACATCCGTTTTCCGTTCACGATATGCTGGCGATGGACAGGCTCTCCGACCCTCAGATCTCACCGGACAGCAAATGGATTGTTTTCGTGCTGAGAGTAACCGACCTCGAAGCAAACAAGGGGCAGACCGACCTCTGGCTTCTCGGCGCTGATGGGACGGGCCTTCGTCGCCTGACGTCTCATCCTCAAGGTGACTCTAATCCCCGCTGGAAACCTGACGGCAAATCGGTATTCTTTATATCCACCCGCTCGGACTCCGCACAGGTTTGGCGTATTCGAATTGACGGCGGAGAAGCACAACAGGTCACGGATCTGCCTTTTGACCTCGGAAATCTGGTCATCTCACCCGATGGAAAACACATCGCTTTTACTATGGAAGTCTTTCCGGATTGCAAAACCATAGCCCAAACGAAGGAGAAGCTCGATGGAATCAAGCAGAGAAAAACTACCGGACGGATTTACGAGCGAATTTTTGTCAGGCACTGGGATACCTGGAAGGATGGCCGGCGCTCGCATCTGTTTGTAATGCCGTCGGCGGGTGGCGACCCGGTAGACGTTATGCAGGGTATGGATGCCGATACTCCTTCCAAACCCTTCGGCGGCCCGGAAGAGATTACATTCACCCCGGACGGCAAAGGACTTATTTTTACCGCAAGGGATGTGGGTCGAGCGGAACCCTGGTCAACAGACTTCGACCTTTACCTGTCACCTGTTGATGGTTCCGAACCGCTGATGTGTTTGACCGAGGAAAACCAGGCCTGGGATACGAATCCGGTTTTCTCACCCGACGGCAGGACCTTGGCTTACTTAGCTATGGCCAGGCCAGGCTATGAATCTGACCGTTTCCGAATTGTCCTGCGTCCCTGGCCAAACGGCCACTCACCAATTAACCAATTAACCACCCACCAATCAAAGCAGCGGATTCTGACGGAAAACTGGGACCGCAGCCCATCCTTGTTCTGTTTCTCGGCGGATGGAAAAACAATCTATGCCACAGCGACTAATGTGGGCCAAAAATCTCTATTCGCCATCAATGTAAAAACCGGTGCCATTCGAACCATTGTAAAACAAGGCAGCGTCAGTTCACCTAACATCGCAGCGGACAGGATTATCTTTGGCCTGAACAACCTGCAATCTCCTGTAGAATTGTATTCGGTTAAACCTGATGGTGACGATATGCGCAAAATCACCAATATCAATGCCGAAAGAATTGCCGCTGCCCGCATGGGTGAATATGAGCAGTTTACATTCGCCGGATGGAACGATGAAATGGTCTATTGCTATATAGTCAAGCCCGTGGATTTTGACCCTGCCAAGAATTACCCTGTGGCCTTTCTCATCCACGGAGGCCCTCAGGGCTCCTTCGGCAACAGCTTTCATTACCGCTGGAACCCACAGGCCTACGCAGGAGCAGGCTATGCTGTGGTTATGGTGGATTTCCACGGCTCTACCGGATATGGGCAGGCCTTCACCGATTCCATCCGGGGCGACTGGGGCGGCAAACCTCTAAAAGACCTGCAGAAAGGTCTGGCCGCCGCCTTAAAACGTTACCCCTGGATGGACCGCGACAGGGTCGGCGCCCTTGGTGCTTCTTTTGGCGGCTATATGATTAACTGGATAGCTGGCAATTGGCCCGACCGTTTCCGCTGCCTGGTGAACCACGACGGCAATATTGATGAACGCATGGCCTATTTCGACACCGAAGAACTCTGGTTCCCCGAGTGGGACCACCTCGGCACTCCCTGGGATAATCCCGCCGGCTATGAAAAGCACAATCCGGTAAACTTTGTTAAAAACTGGAAGACTCCAATGCTGGTTATCCACGGTGCACTGGACTTTCGGGTGGCCGATACTCACGGGCTCGGCACATTTAACACCCTCCAGCGCCTCGGAATTCCCAGCAAGCTGCTTTACTTCCCCGACGAAAATCACTGGGTGCTAAAGCCCGCCAACTCCATCCTCTGGCACGAAACAGTGATAAGCTGGCTGGACTGTTGGCTGAAGTAGCCTGCCATACGGGAATCCCAAAGATGATTATTGATGTTATAATACCAATTTCATTTATTAGTTGCCGATTGCATGAACTTGTCATTCCTGCGAAAGCAGGAATCCAGGCCTTCCCAGCCGGTATTTTGCGCAATCGTATGGGCATTTTTTTAATTAGTTCCTGTTGTGGAAACAGTATTTGTCATTCCCGCGACAGCGGGAATCCAGTTTTTCGCTTTGGGCCCCTGCTTTCGCAGGGGTGACATCGTCGATTTTCGTTTTCCGCAACAGCTACTAATTATTCTGTTACAAATGAAATTGTGCGCAAAATGGTCACAAAATAGTGATGTGAGCATATAAAACCCCCTTTACCCCCAAACCGGGTTGAAGGGGCTGATAAAACAAAACTATACTATGGAGTCCATTTAAAAAGTTGTGGCATAAAGCCTCCTGAGATAATCAGGTGATAGTAAGCGTCGGACTCAAAACGCGTATATTCCCATTTACGGGGTGTTCTCATATACCATTCTTTTATAGTGTTGGAATATTATGTTCAAAAACTTTATTGGTGCCGCTTCAGTTTGTTATTGGAGGGGCACCCCGGAGACAATATTAACTTTGATAGCATATAGATGATTCGAAGTTGATAAACCAAGGGGCGCTTCAAACGACATGCCAAATCGGTTTTTATTTGGCGTGGCGTTTGATCGACCCGGCAGCAGAAGCAAAGCTTTTCGTTTTCAGAACAAGCAATCTCCCTGCCTCGAAGGAGGGTGGGGAGAGAGATTGCGGTCGTGCGATTTAGATGGATGCTTAACAACAGAAGGCGGTTTCGGTAAGGCGTCAGCCTTTTATCTACCCTCTTTGGTTCCGGCTCGCCCGGGTTAGGATCTGGGCTCTGAGTGGTCTGGCAAAGTGCAGTGGATCAAAGTCCTTGCTGATGCACATCAGTTACATTATAATCACTACGCAATAAACAATTTACTACAGTATATGATCCTTTTGAAGCTTACTGTTTCTGCATGCAGTACCATCTCGTTCTTGTGGTTTTAGTGGGTTTGAAGTGAGTACGAAAGAATTGAATGAAGTTATTGCGTATTGGTTCGATTGTATCAAAAATGAAGATATTTTAGAGAAAGATATTTCAATAAGAGTCAGAAGCAAGGCAGTACTTTATTGGTAAAATGTTGCCAACTATACATTACACGACCTACTTGTTCTTGTGTGACGTTTTTGAGAGAGTAAAAAGTGCCCGAATTTGATAGAGAGAAATTCAACGAATGCTGGAGATCTACCGAGGTAATCCGGGAATACCAACGTATGCTTTTTACCTTCGGAGCTATGGAATTGCCTTACGTGCTCGTTGCTGAACACAGCCGACTCAGGGATAGGACCATCGTAATGAAAGGCCTTGTTCTCCTTCAGAGACCCCACATACTGTTGCCCCCATATTATGGGGGCCCGGAGTTCAAAGAAGGTTTTGAACATGCAAATGCAATTCCCCCCGAAGCATTGTACCTTCTAAGGGATATGCAAGTGCCTTATTCTCAGATAAGCAACAAGCCAATTGCCGAAGAACAGATAGAATACGGTAGTGTGCAGAGTGTTTTGGACAAGTTTGACAAGGAGATGGAAAACCAAGAGGACACAGAGACTGGGCTTATAAAAGGTGTCCTTGATGGAGCAGATATCTCTTTGATGAGGTATTCGTTGGGATTGGCGATCAAATCAGCTCCAGGAAATGTGAAGGAATTTTTTGAGCACTTGAGGAGGCAAAGGGGAGAGCCGATAAGGCCTGATGAAAGGATTACGGACGAGGATATAAGGAGGCTGTTTGGATAAAGAAAAGGATTAGATAGGAGATTAGTGATGGCACGTTTTCAATTGAAATGAGCTATGGGGGTGCGAAATCGTGATGCTCACTCTGTCTTTATCAACTGTGGCGGGCGAAACGCTGTACAATGGTATTATACTGCCAGATTCATGGCCCCCAGAGATAAAGCAGTTGACGCGGGAGCCAATGCGTGTGCCATATCTGGAGAACCCACCTGATATTATCCCTATCGACGTGGGTCGGCAGTTGTTTGTGGACGATTTCCTGATTGAGCATACGACGTTGAAACGAAGCTACCACAGACCAGAATATCACCCAGAAAATCCCATCTTAAGGCCGGACAAAGCCTGGGAGCGCGAGGACACTGCACGCGTAGGGTACAAAAACTCATATCTGGGTAGAATCCGGGAGTAGCCAGTGATTGTGAATGCTTTCAACTCGGATGAGCCGAGAGTAATTTGATCAGATGACAACAAAACCACCCTGTGTCGGTTCTCAGTTCCAAATCATACTATCTCCCAGGCGAGCACAAACCATTCCCACGACCTTGCTTGCAAGTTGGAGACATGATTTCTTGGAGCAACGTTACTCAGGCCGCTCTTCGAATGTATGATTTCAGTAACCCACCCAAGAATTCGTGACACCGTATATCACCCACATGCACCGAGTTAGTACCAACATCCTGTGCTTTGTCAACCATCAGGTGACCGAGCTGTTCCGGTATGCAATTCCCAATCCCCTGATGTGGCCTGTGCTGGTTGAAGAAATCCTTGTATTCATCGAGCACCTACTGCAGCCTGTTCAAGCCCAAGATGACCAGATGGTTGAGGCATTCCTCGCGAAGACTTCGAATCCAACGTTCGGCAAACGCATTGGCGTTGGTAGCTTGATACGGAGTTTTGACAGGCTTGAGTCCTGCGCTTTTCAGCAAGCCATCAAAACCTTCAGAATAGCAAGCATCATTGTCATGAAGGAAAAAGCGAGCCTTGATTCCTCTGTCTTGGCATTCCCAGAGAACATGACGGGCTTGTTGTTTCAGCCATCGACCATTCGGTGAGAATGTCGCTCGGGCAAGCAAGATCCGACGTGTATGCAGATGCAGAACGAAGAATACGAACGCCCGCTGCAAACCTTTGAAAGTCCATATCTCCTTCGTGAGCAGATCTGCGTAGAAAAAGACCTCTGCATGTCGAGAAAAGAACTCTCGCCAAGTCAAACCTTTGCGATCAGGCGATGAAGGCAAACCGTTTCTCCTCAGGACGTTGGCTACGGTGGTTTTAGAAATCTCAAAGCCTAACTTCTTCAGTTCCCCTTGGATCTTCTTATAACCTCAGACATTCTCTCTTGCAATTTGACAGATCAACTCCTCGACATTCCCAGGTGTTCTGAGCCTACCAGGCTTTCTCTTCCTTCTTTGGGAGTAATCCCACTTTGCCTTTTCAAGTCTTCGCTGCCAGGCAAGGATTGTAGTGGGCTTGACGATGTTGACAACTGTTTCCATGAGCTTCCTACCCATTGCCAGAGCAGCATCCACAAGCGATCTTCGCTCATCGTCAGTAAATCGAATCCGGCCTGGGAGTCTCGACTTAAGGATCTTGTTTTCCAAACGGAGATATTCGTTTTGTAGGGTCAACTCCCGGCACAGTAACCGAGCAACAGTGGCAATTACTGGCAAGCTAAGCCATTTGGCCGGTTGATTAGAAGGCGTTTCTATGGGCATCAATATCCTCCAAACACAACTTGAATATCAAAGGCTCAGAGGGTAACATAAACGAGTGATTTAGCAAAGGTTAATTCAGCTTTCCGATTCGCGTATGAATAAATGTACCCTACGCGATAATTAAATGATACACTGGAACCTTTGAGACAAGGAGTTGAACAATGAAACGGGAAAAAAGAGTTTTGATATGTGTGTTCATAGTGGGATTTATTTTGATAGGAACGAGTTACGGAAAATCCAAAGGACCGGCATATCTCGATACGGATCAGCCCATGGATGTGCGGGTAGAAGACCTTCTTTCCCGCATGACACTGGAAGAAAAGGTGGGACAACTGAATATGCCGTGTGTATATGTGGGTGGATTGGGAAAAACGGTTGAAGAAAAAATGGCGGCAGTCAAAGCATTTGCTGAAGGAACCTATCTGGATTATCTCGGGCCTGGGGGCGGATTCTTCACATTGCCCAACACTATCCTTTTCAAAGGCCCGGAGCAGCAGGCAAAGTTCCTGAACGAACTCCAGAAGATCGCCATTAAAAAGACCCGGCTGGGCATCCCTCTGCTACAAACCGAAGAAGGCACGCATGGGCTGATGTGCACGGGTGGAACCATTTTTCCGGAAGGGCCGGCGCTGGGCAGCACGTGGAATCTCGAACTTCTGTCTGAGATATACGCCGTAGTAGCAGAGGAGGCTCGGGCCATAGGGATTCATCAAATATTTACACTTGTGGTGGAACCTATCCGGGACCCTCGTTTGGGGCGAAATCAGGAGGCGCAAAGTGAAGATGCATTCCAATGTGCGCGAATTGCGGAGGTAATTGTTCGGGCCGTTCAGGGAGATGAACTGTGCGCGCCGGACAAGACCGTTGCCGGATTGTGCCATTACCCCGGTCAGAGCGAGCCGGTGAGCGGTCTGGAACGTGGTGCGATGGAAATTTCCGAACGTAAACTTCGGGAAGTGTTTCTACCTCCCTGGGAGGCAGGCATCAAAAAATGCGGCGGCCTGGGGGTGATGGCTACCTATCCGGCCATCGACGGCATTCCGGCTCATGCATCTAAAGATATCATGACGGGTATTTTACGGGAAGAGTTCGGATTTCAAGGGATTGTTCTTTCCGAAGGGGGCGGGATTGGAACGCTTGTGTATGAAGGCCTGGCGCCTACACAAAAAGAAGCCGGACAGCTCGCTTTAGCAGCGGGTGTGGATGTGGGGATTTCCTATGAATCCGGATACATGGAAGATATGATCCGGAGTGTTAAAGAAGGAAAGGTTTCAATGGCCGTCATTGACCGCTCGGTCCGCCGCGTCTTGAGGATGAAAATACGGCTGGGATTGTTTGAGAATCCATACGTTGATCCGAAACGTGCTGCAAAAATTGTCCACAATCCGGATCATCAGGCACTGGCCCTACAGGCAGCGCGGGAGGGAGTGGTGCTTTTAAAAAACGAGGGCAATTTACTGCCCCTTAGGAAAGATATTAAATCCATAGCAGTTATTGGGCCTAATGCCGACCATGCAAAAAATCAGCTTGGTGATTACACGGCGCTGAGAGTTTCACAGGAGATTACGACCATACTGGATGGTATCAGGGCAACAGTTCCTAAAGGAACAAGGGTCACTTATGTCAAAGGCTGTGACGTCATAGGTGATAAAGTGGATGAAATTGAAAAAGCAAAACGAGTGGCTAAAAATGCGGAATATGCGGTAGTTGTAGTCGGTGAAAATGAATGGCGGCAGCACAACGATGAAGGCGTCCGTGTCGCCACCAGCGGGGAGGGATTTGATGTGGCCAATCTTGATCTGACCGGCATGCAGCAGGACCTTGTCAAAGCGGTTGCGGCAACGGGAACACCAACTGTTGTGATCCTTGTGAATGGACGTCCCCTTTCCACCCGATGGATCGCAGACAACATTCCTGCAATAATTGAATCCTGGGTGTCGGGTGAAAAAGGCGGCCAAGCTATTGCTGAAATTCTGTTCGGGGATGTGAATCCCTCAGGCAAGCTCACAGTGACCATTCCGCGGCACTCCGGACAATTGCCTGTCTATTATAATGCGAAGAAATCCAAACAGTACTGGCTTGAAAAGGGATGGGGCAAACCCTACGCAGACATGGATTACAAGCCGCTTTATCCCTTTGGCCATGGATTAAGTTACACCACGTTCGAATACAGCAACCTTCGTTTTGACAAAACCGTCTCAGGTATTGCAGGCACAATTCAGGTGAGTGTGGACATTCAGAATACAGGAAAACGCGCCGGCCAGGAAGTTGTACAGCTCTACATCCAGGATGTCATTGCAACGGTTTCCACTTCCGAGATGGAGCTGCGGGGGTTTGAAAAAATCCGGCTCAATCCCGGGGAAAAGAAAGAAGTGACTTTCACCATTGGTCCAGAACACCTGGCTCTCTACAACCGCCATCTGGAAAGAGTGGTTGAACCCGGGGAATTCAAGGTGAAAGTTGGTGCTTCCTCCGACGACATCCGGCTTGAAGATTCGATTTGGGTAAAATGAATGGCCAAAATTCTGCTTTCAATTTTTAGGGGATTTGTATAGCTGCCATGAAATTAACGGCTTTTGAAACCGGGATTTTCATTGTTTACTTAGTCACCGTGATTGCGATCGGCTTTATTTCAGGCCGAAAAGGTAAGGAAAGCACTTCTGATTTTTTTCTTGCTGGCCGTGGATTACCATGGTTTGTAATCGGATTTTCCCTGATTGCTTCCAGTATCAGTTCCGAGCAGTTTATCGGTGAAGTTGGCTGGGGCTACAAATACGGCATGGCGGTTGCCAACTGGGAATGGCTGGTATGGCCGGCACAGGGGCTTCTTCTTTTTTTCTTTTTGCCTGTGTATTTGAAAAATAGAATTTTTACTATTCCCGAATATCTAACCCGCCGTTTCGGACGCATTGCGGGCTCCACATTTGCCCTCGTATGTATGGTCCAGTATTTGGTGATAAATCTTCCTCTGGTGCTGTATTCCGGAGGTTTTGCAATTAACAGAGTGTTCGGGCTGAATCTCTATCTGGCTATCTGGATTCTAGTAATTGCTGCTGGTTCGTACACCATTTTTGGCGGATTGTCTGCCGTTGCCTGGGTGGACTTGTTTAATGGCGTGGTGTTGATTGGGGGTGGCCTTCTGGTTTTTATTCTTGGTTTGTTTGCAGTTGACGGCGGATTTTCAGCCATTGTTGGCACAGGTGAGCGTGCTCACTTAATCTTACCGGCCGATCATCCGGAGTTGCCGTGGACAGGGATGATTGCCGTGGCTTTTGTGTTGAGCGGGTATTACTACTCGACCAATCAGTTTATCACCCAGCGGTGTCTTGCAGCAAAAAATGTATGGCACGGCAAAATGGGTGTGATTCTGGCCGCATTTCTGGCCATCCCCCTGGGTCTGAGTGTTACCTGGCCGGGGATGATTGCCTATGCGATGAATCCCAATCTGGCGCATCCGGATGATGCATATCCCTATCTAATCAAAACACTCATCCCTGTTGGTTTGAGGGGCTTTATGTTTGCGGTGCTGATTGGCGCGATCATGTCAACCATCGACTCTCTAATCAATTCAACATCATCTCTGTTGACGCTGGATATTTACAAAGGATTGATAAGAAAAAAAGCCTCGGATGAACAGCTTGTTAAATTTGCACAAATATCAGGAATCGGCCTGCTTGTTTTTGGTGCTGTGTGGTCGCCTATGGTCGGGAGATTCGGCTCCATCTTTTCCTATGCGCAGGATTGCTGGGCCTTAATGCTGGCACCGGTGATGGCTGTTTTTGTGATGGCCATTTTCTGGAAGCGAACTACCAGAGTAGCTGCCATTACCACATTATTTTTGGCCATTCCCATGTTGTTGATTGTTTTCCTGAGAGAATTGACAGGTTTGCTGTCTTCATTCAATATTTTCAACTTATCGGCCATTATTTTTATATGTTCTATAGGTGTAATTGCTCTTATCAACCGCTTTACATCAGCACCGGCTGAGGCGGAAATCGAGTCAACACTGTGGCACCTACGCATGCTTCATCCTACGAAAGAGGAATTGGCGCTGGGGTACCCGTGGTGGAAAAGAATTGGATTCTGGTTTACACTTGTTGTCTTGTGTTTCATGGTAATCTATACGGTTTTTTGGTAAACGTTTCATTGAGTTTATAAATCGAGAGGTGAGTGACGCCAAGTCCCGAAAGTTACTGGATTGGAAATCATTGTCACGCAGCAGCAGAGGTTATCTCGCTAAGCATATTAAAATTAAGGAAAATAATAATGAATAGAAGGGAAATGCTTTTTTCCGGAGGTTGTATAGTCGCATCGACGCTGAGAGTCCCGGCATGGGCAACCGAATATGCAATATCTGAGAATACAAGACTGGGCATTGATGACTTTTCCTATAACATTCGCAGCCGCGCAGAACAAGCCGGATACACACCCAAGGTAACGCATGACCCTCTAACCTTTCTCAAGTACTGCCATTCAATCGGGGCTGGCGGCCTCCAGTGCGTCATCGGGAGTCGAGACGAAGCGTATGCAAAAGAGCTACGCGCCTACGTAGAAGACAATGATTTGTTCATAGAAGATTCGGCATGGCTGGGTGGCAAGGTGGACCTGGAGCGCTTTGAAATGGGCGTCCGCAGCGTCAAGGCGGCAGGCGCCAGAGCAGTTCGCGGTTTCTGTGGCGGTCGACGTTACGAGCAATTCGACAAACGTGAGCAGTTTGACGAATTCGCCGGTCGCTCGTGGAAAACGATAGAGTCGATTGCGCCAATCGTCGAAAAACACCGAATTCCCTTGGCGATTGAGAACCACAAGGACTGGCTCATCCCTCATATGCTGGAGATGCTCAAGCGCATAGACAGCGAGTATGTTGGCGTGTGCATTGATACCGGCAACAGTTTTTCTCTTCTGGAAGACCCGATGGATACAGTGAAAGCCTATGCCCCTTGGGCGCACTCGGTTCATCTTAAGGACATGGCAGTCTGCGAATACGAGGACGGATTCTTGTTGGCTGATGTGGTTTTTGGCGAAGGTACACTCGACTTGCCCAGGATAGTCGAGATAATACGAAAGGCCAAACCCGGGATAAAGTTCAGCGTGGAAATGTCTACGCGCAACCCTCTCAAGGTGCCTTGTCTTAGCGAGAAATACTGGGCCACCATGGGCGATGTCCCCGGCGTGAATCTGGCCCGCACGCTGCGATATGTGCGTGCCCACGCAAGTGATAAAGATACCTTGCCGAATATCGATAATCTGTCGGTTAATGAGCAAGTAAAGCTGGAAGACCAAAACGTCAGAAAGTGTCTGCGCTATGCAGCAGAGCACCTGAATCTGTGACGGTACATATCTGTTACACTTACGCGGTAAGTAAACTGGTGCTGCCGATTTCGGTCACACTGTTTCAGGTACTACAAACGGCGGGCGGTAATTCCGGCTCAAAAACATATTCGCGTAATAACTGTCTTTGCCAACGAATTTCTCGCTCTCTGTGTCAAACGTCAGCATTGGGCCGACGGCTACGGGATTCTTAGCCAGATCGATTTCATTCGCTTGCAGATGCTGCAAAAGGCGGTCAAAAGACTCCGCCAGCAGGTCATTGCCTTCAACTATTCTATTGACTTGCTCGACAGGTTCTCTTTGGGCGAGTCGATAGGAAATATCGGCAGCATGAATCATACCTGCCGTGATATGCCCCTCGGGCACGTCGGCTTTCAGGTCGCTGACCCGGCGGCTGCGCATAGAATTGAGGAAGTTCGTCATGTGTCCGGCGCCGCCATCGCCTGCGAACTGCTTGAGCTTCTTGCCGTTGTTGTCGTAGGTCCAGCCTCCGCCGCGACCGCCGGCAAAGTAGCCATGCTCGCATTGAATCACCATACCGAAGTTGACGCCCCGATAGCGGTCCATCCCTCGCGAGGTAATCCCTTGATATGTATCGACCTTTTCAGTCTTGGCGCGAGGCAGGGCACGGATTTCATAAATGATGGGAAAGTCATCGTAGTCAAACAAAGATATGACAGTGTTGGGCGTTTGGCCGTCATCATCGTAGCCGAACCGCCCACCGAGGCTCACAACGCGCGGCGCCATTGTGGCTACGCCGGTTGTCCAGCGGCAGTCGTCCAACACGTGGCCGCCAAGATTGCCCATCTCGCCGGTACCGGTGGGCCAGCACCAGTGCCAGTCATAATGCAGGTTCTTGCGCATCAGCGGCACCAACGGAGCCGGCCCCTGGAACAAATTGTAGTCGCACGTTGCCGGGATCGGCTGGGGGCCGCTGACCTTGCCAATACTCAGGCGGGCATTGTAGGTGATGGCGTGGACATGCTGAACTTTGCCCAGGCCACCCTGTTTGATGTGCTCGGCGAGGGGCAGCAATCCTACGTCCGAGCGGTCCTGTGAGCCGACTCCCACGATGCGTTTGTACTTACGCGCCGCCTCCACCATTTTCCGGCCTTCCCAGATATTGTGTGAAGCTGGCTTTTCGACATACACATCCTTGCCCGCCTGGCAGGCCCAGACTGTCATCAGGGCATGCAAATGGTCGGGCACGGAGAGCACAACCGCATCGACGTTCTTGTTCTCCAGCAGCTTTCGGTAGTCAACGTAGGTGTCAACCTTAATGTTGCGCTCTTTGAACTTCGCAACTTCGATATCCAGGAATTGCGTATCCGCATCGCATATTGCGACCACGCGGACACCTGAGAGCCTGCGAAAGTCATGGATGTGTTCCTTGCCCTTCTTTCGAACACCCACAACTGCTATGCGGATGTCGTCGTTGGCCCCCCTGTTCCGGGACCACGTGCTGGACGCCATCGCGACACTACCAACAGCAGCCAACGAAGTCTTCATAAAGGTACGACGGGTACAATCGTTCATAGTCGTATGTCTCCTTTCTCTCAGAATGCCTTATGGCATGGAACAATCTCCATAAAGCAATGATTTTCCCGGGCCGCGTTCAGAATTACAACGGATTATTGCCAATCAGATAGGAAGTCCAGGTTAATATTCCGCGCCACACCAAAATCGAGAAGTGTTTTCGTCTCTGTGCAGCCAATCGGCTCGGCCGTCGAAGAAAAGATTGTTACAGCCATTACCACGATGCCTATCACGGGAGACTCGTCGGGTTAAGTTACTGCCCTTAGTGGTTTCTTCCGAAGCGGGCAAATGCGTCCTCGACCAAACGTCCAGATAGTTCATCCTGGACAGTATATCAAGCTCATATTTATTACGGACCACGGGGCGCCAATCGCCTGCCTCATTATCGGCCATATAAATTCGCTGGGCGGGCGACCTGACACTGCTGAGCTTGCTCGGCTCTTCCTTTTGGATTCCCTGCTCACCGCTTCTTAGACCCGGATTATCCATATCCCAGGCGTTCACGACATAATCCACTGTCTGCTCGGCGTTACTGTGGCCATATTGACCTATTCCGTTACGAGGAAAGGACGGGCACTGATAAACATCAACCTCCCTGTAATCCTGGATTTCTCTATATTCCTGGCCTAAGTATGGAATGAACACCAGTATCCATTTCACTTCATGGTCCAGTGCACGAGGGATAAAATCCTCGTTATCAAGGGCGTACGCTTGCATGGCAAGACCAAGCTGTCTCAAGCTGTTCAGGCAATAGACTGTTCTGGCCTGCTTCTTAACCCGCTGTAGGGCTGGCATCAATATCCCCATCAACAGCGCAATGATGGCGATAACTACTAAGAGTTCAATTAGTGTAAAGGCCTTATGCTTGCGTATCATTGCATTATCCTCGTTCAGTTCTAAACAGGGCCTGTACAGGTATTTATGCGATCGATATCATGATACAATCTTATGGCAAACACTGTCAAGCATTATTTGTATTTATAACGGGATAACGGGAAAAATGATGAAAAAATCTATTGACACCGTCAGAACTGCTCTGTAGAATGATAATGGGTTCGGTACCAATTTTTATTGTTTTTGTTTCACCTGCAGGGTCGTGGGCTTTTATGACCCTAGGGTAGTGGGGTGCGAGAGAAGAAAGGAGGAAGGTAAACGAAAAAACACTTTCTATACACCTGACGAAATCATAATTGTTTCAAGTCTATTTGCAAGAAGGAATACATAATGCACACGAAATTGATTTATCTGACTTGTCTTGTTCTGTTGCTGGGCCCGGCTTTGACGAGTACGGCAAGTGCTGAGATTGTGGGTTGGTGGAAGTTCGACGAAGGCTCCGGGACTATTGCCCAAGATTCCAGCCGCTACAATAACGATGTCTTCTTCAACGGTGACCCGCAGTGGGTGGAGGGATATTATAACAGCGGCCTGGAGTTTGACGGTACGGATGACTGTCTCGACCTCGGGGTGTACGAACCGGTTCTGGATATTGTAGGAGAACTTACAATGACGGCCTGGATCAAACCCGGTGCCACGCTTCGCGACCACGAAATCGGCGGAAATATCACCATCGGCCCAAACGGCGGCGGCTATGTGATGGGCATATACAGCAACGACAACCTCGAGTTCGAAGTCAGGAGCAGCGCAGGTACCTCGGCTCCGCCCAGCCGACCCGGCGGCGGAACAATGTTACAAACGGATACCTGGTATTTCGTCGCGGGTACCTATGCTCAGACTGCCGATGGGGGCGTTATCACGACATACGTCAACGGCGAGCTCGATGCAGAAATGGTCACTACGATTGTGATGGCGCCTTCGCCGGGGACATTTGTGATAGGTCGTGACCCCAGCGCCCCGGGGGCGGGCCAGTTTATAGGCGTTATAGACGACTTTCGTGTTTACAACCATATTTTGACGGAAAGTGAGCTTCGGGATGCCATGCTCGGGAAGTGGCCGCCATCCGAGATAGCGTTTGCCCCCGACCCGGAAGATGAGCAGGTCGATGTGCCTCGCGATGTGGCGCTTGGCTGGAGGGCGGGCATCTATGCATAGAAGCACGATGTGTATTTCGGAACAGGATTTGAGGATGTCAACAGTGCCGACAGGAACAATCCCCTGGATGTGTTAGTCAGACGGGACCAGGATGTTAATACGTATGAGCCCGGCCTTCTGGAATTCGGGCAGACTTACTTTTGGCGAATCGACGATGTTAGCGCTGTGGACTCATCAATCCATAGAGGTGACACCTGGAGATTTACGACCGAAACATTTGGGTACCCAATCCCTGCCGGTAAGATAACAGCTACGGCCTCCAGCTTTCAGGACGAGGATTCGAAGCCGGGGAACACTATCGACGGATCGGGACTTGTTAATGACCTGCACTCGATTGATACTACAGCTATGTGGCTCAGCGATACGGGCGAGCCCGGGTCGGCCTGGATTCAATATGATTTCGACAAACCCTATATGCTATATGAAATGCTGGTATGGAATTATAACGGACCGTTTCTGCTTACCGGATTCAGTATTAAGGATGTTACTATCGAGCATTCAACCGACGAAGCTACCTGGACTGTATTGTCCGGAGCAAATGAATTTGCCCAGGCTCCGGGTGCAGATGTCTATGAGTGCAATACCATTGTTGATTTTAGCGGTGTGGTGGCAAAGTCTGTCAGGATTACCGCCAACAGCAACTGGGGCGGGCCGATTTTTAACCAGTATGGTCTGAGCGAGGTGCGATTCCTTTATATTCCTGTCGATGCACGTGAGCCCAGCCCGGATTCAGGTGCAGCAGGTGTTGACCTGGACGTGACCCTTCGCTGGCGCGCGGGGAGAGGGGCGACGGGACACGAAGTGTACCTCAGCACAGACGAGCAAGCTGTGATAGACGGTACTGTCCGTGTCGAGACAGTAATCGGGGCGAGCTTTAGACCATTGTCACTCGATTTGGGCAGGACGTACTACTGGCGGGTGGACGAATTTGACGGGACTGAGACAATAGCCGGTGAAGTCTGGAGCTTTACGACTGATGAGTATATTATCGTGGACGATTTTGAAGGTTACGGTGACTATCCGCCCGATGAGATATGGAGCACGTGGATAGATGGATACGAAGACCCGATAAACGGTTCCACCGTAGGTTATCCTAATCCGAATTGGGGCGCCGGAGAGCATTACGTTGAGACTACGATTGTCCACGGCGGCAGGCAGGCGATGCCGCTGCTTTACAGCAACACGGCAGGTGCGGCATATTCAGAGGCCGAACGCACTTTTGCTGTTCCACAGGACTGGACTAAGGCCATCGTTCAGACGTTGGTGCTGTATTTCCACGGCTCTCCAGAGAACACCGGACAGTTGTATGTGAAGGTCAACGGCTTTAAGGTGGTCTATGACGGCGATGCGACTGATATAGCCAGACCGATATGGAATCAATGGAATATCGACCTTGCCTCGCTTGGCGTGAACCTGATGAATGTCACGACATTGAGTATCGGGATTGACGGCAATGATGCAAGCGGTACGTTGTACTTTGACGACATTCGGCTGTACGAGCTGGCACCTGCGCTTGCCGAGGAGGAAATGTGGATCGAGGCGGAGGCGGCTGAGGCGATTAGCGCACCTTTGCTGATTTTGTCAGATATTGCCGGTGCCTCCGGCGGTCAGTACATCCAGGTCGGGACCGACGCAGTTCTGGCCACTACCAATCCGCCGATCGAAGGCATTGCCACTTACAACTTGACTGTCCGGGGTGGTACTTATGTTATCCGGGCCCGAATTGCTATTCCCACCGCCAACCAGGACGCATTCTGGTTCAGGATTCAGGGAGCGACCATTGAGAGGAAACTTCACGCAAGCGGATGGTGTCAGTGTAATAAGTTAGCAGGGGGGACCGCCTGGCACTGGGACGAGGTTCACAGCAGCCAGTCTATTCCCGCTAATCAGACAGTGAACTGGACAATGCCGGCGGGGACATATAAACTTCAGATTGCTTACATGGACGTAGGGGCTATTCCACCGATGCTGGACGCCCTGATGATTGTTAAGGTGAACTAATTAGGAGTAAAATTTGTTGTTATTTGTAACTTATAAACCTTTTTTTGTAAGGAGGACTGCTATGTATAAAAGATTTGTTTATTTATTTTTGGTATTTGGCTTTTGTGTGGTGACAGCACGAGGTGACCTTACATTGGTACCTCTCTCTACCTGGGACATAACCGGCGACTTTGGTGACATACTGTCGCTTAATGATTACCCTGCGAGCAGTCTCATCACTGGAACGTCGGAGTTTGCCAGTCCTCCCGGCCAATCGGGGAACGAGCTTGCGCCGGCCGCCGACGACTTCACTCTCTATACGGCGGCATGCGCCGACGGCCAGGAATGGATGAAGACTGCCTTCAGTCAACCGGTTCACATAATCTTCATACTCGAGAAAAATGGAAATGATTCAGGCACTATACAGGGCTTGGACGCGAGCGGCAATCCTGCAGGAGACGCCATAACGTTTACAGGCGGCTCTTTGTACTGGACCGATACAGGTTACCTTGCCTCGTTCATGAGCACTCAACAAAAGACCTTCGGTGCGATTATCACTTCGGATATACCCATCTACGGCATTCTTATTACAGCACCAGGTATCGACCCGGTCAGCATCCTGGCTGTCCGTGGTGAGATCGGCTTATGTTCCGACCCAAAACCTGCAAAGGGAGCAACAGACGTGCCGAGGGATGTTGTAACAAGCTGGACGCCAGGAAGGTATGCACAAACACACGATGTGTACTTTGGGACAGTATTAGAGGATGTAGAAAACGCCGACAGGAACAATCCGCAGGGTGTATTAGTCAGCCAGGACCAGGATGCTAATATGTATGCTCCCGGCATTTTGGAATTCGGTCAGACATACTTTTGGCGGATTGATGAGGTCAACGCGCCCCCGGATTCCACAATATATAAGGGCAAAATCTGGAGTTTCACCGTCGAACCTTTTGCATACCCCATCCCTGCTGAGAATATAACACCTACAGCCTCAAGTTTCATGCAAGGTTATGGACCTGAAAATACTACGAATGGCTCTGGACTGGATGTTAATGAGCCGGACCTGCACTCGACTGATACTAAAGCTATGTGGTTCAGCGAAGCCGGCGAACCCGGGTCGGCCTGGATACAATATGATTTCGACAAAATCTATAAGCTGCACCAGATGCTAATATGGAACTATAATGGTTCGTCTATTCTTACCGGATATAGCTTAAAAGACGTTACGATTGAGTATTCTGAAGACGGCCAAACTTGGACTGTACTGCCCGAGGCAAATGAATTTGCACAGGCACCGGGTAAAGATGGTTATGAATACAATACCACTGTTGATTTTAAAGGTGCAGTGGCGCATTCTGTTAAAATTACCGCCAATAGCAACTGGGGTGGTGCTATGTACACACAGTATGGTCTGAGCGAAGTTCGCTTCCTCTATATCCCTGTCAATGCAAGAGAGCCCAATCCAGATTCAGGAGCAACAGAGGTAGCTGTGGATGTTACCCTTAGTTGGAGAGCAGGCAGAGAGGCGGCTGAACATAACGTGTACTTGAGTACTGACGAGCAGGCTGTGATAGATGGCACCGCGCCTGTTGCTACTATGACCGATGCCAGCTACAGTCCTTCAGAATCCCTGATTCTGGAAAATACATACTACTGGCGGATTGATGAGGTCAATAATGCCGAAACTCCTACAACTTGGCAGGGTGATATCTGGAGCTTATCGACACAGGAGTTTCTTATTGTAGATGATTTCGAGTCCTACAATGACCTTCCTGCCGAGGAAGAAGGCAGTAACCTGGTCTATGCGACGTGGACAGATGGCTTTGATGATCCGTCAACAAACGGCTCAACAATAGGTTATGTTGTACCGTTCCAGCCTACTATGGAGACTGATATCGTTCATGGTGGCGATCAGTCAGTGCCATTCCGATATGACAATACTACTGCCAGTTATTCAGAGGTTTCAGTTAATCCTGGCGAGCTTCCGATTGGCAGTGACTGGAGCATAGGCTCACCTCAGACGTTGGTCTTATCGTTCCATGGCAGTTCGGATAATGCTGCCACCGAGCAGATGTACGTGAAGATTAACGGCGTCAAGGTGGTCTATCCTGGCGATGCCGCTGACATAACCAGGTCCATTTGGAAGCAGTGGAATATTGACCTTGCGGCTTTAGGCATCGACCTGAGCAATGTAAACCAGATAAGTATTGGATTTGAGAGGACAGGAGCAATCGGTAGCTCAGGTATAGTGTTCATCGACGATATTCTTCTGTATCGTTCGGCTCCTGCGGTTCCTTCAGAAGAAATTTGGATCGAGGCAGAGTCGGCTGACACGATTAGCTCACCTCTGCTGATTATGTCTGATGTTCTCGGTACGTCCGGCGGTGAGTACATTACGGTAGTGACCGGCAACGAAAGTACCAACGAACCGCCTGCCGAAGGTGTGGCAACCTACGTTTTTACGGTCGAGGGAGGGACCTACAAGATTCTTGGTCGGGTGATCACGTACAACCTTGATACCGGCGATGACTCCTGCTGGTTCCGCATCCAGGGAGCAACCACCCAGACGACTAACCACAGTAGCGGCTGGGTGCGATGGAATGATATTGAATTGGGACAAGACTGGCATTGGGATGAGGTTCACAGCAGCGATGACGGCAATGAAACAGTGGAATTCACGATGGCTCCTGGGACATATACCCTTGAATTCGCCTACAGGGAGGACGGTTTGTTGCTGGATGCTATAGTGATTTCTAAGCTTGACTGAACGACGTTTGTGGGGAAGTGGCTTGAAGAGCAGCTCTGGCCGTAGACTAATGGCACATTCATCAGGTCTGAGCAGTCAAGCCAAAGACATTGTGTAGATTCGGGGCCTATACTTAGTTGCATAGGCCCCGGTTGTTTTGTGTACCCTGCTGCCGGGCATACTTACTCGGAGACAAAAGTCCTCCGCAGGTCCGACGGTGATCGGCCCTCGCTGGCTGGTAAGCCTTGGCAGTCTTCGTTATCCGCGTTCTGTAAGAATATGTTTCTTCCAAAAGTGTAACTACGTAGATTTGTGTAAGCGTTATCGTCGGTATGTAGTTGACACCGACCAATTTGTCTCTTTGAAGGAAAAAATCGCTCAGGAACCTCTTGTGGAGAAATTGATAGGAACCCCACATTTACGTCAGCATGCCTTGAGAAATTACAAGCCTGGTGGTCATCGCTACGATCCGAACAATCCGCAGAGAAATTATCGAGTAACGACCTTTGACGAGCTTGCACAACGTCTTCGTGACCTTAAAAGCAGTGGTATCGGACGATTGTATGTAACTCTGGCCGGCTGGCCTTATCTCGGATATGACCGTCAGCACCCGGATGTATTACCTCCGGCTCCGGATGCCGGCGGATGGGAAGGATTGAAACGATGGGCAGATACATGCAGAGAGCTCGGATATATTTATAATCTGCACGACCAGTATCGTGATTATTATATCGATGCCCCTTCTTATGACAGCCAGTTCGCAGTGCATGAAGAAGATACGCGAAGCCGGCCTAAAGCTTTTCCGGGAACCCGGTTAGGCACCTGGAAAGAGGCATATATCCCGTTTATGGACTATTGGGACGGAGGGGAAATGGCTTATTTAAATGCGCGTTTTGCACAGGGGCATTTAGAAAAGAACTATCAGTTAATATTCGAGCACGGTATAAAAATGCAGGGCAGCTATCTGGTCGTGTTCGGCTACGTCCCGCCAACCGAAGACTTTAACCGCGAGCATCCGCTAACGCGAGCCGATTGTATGAAATAGCGGGCGAGATGCTTCAAGTGGGCCCGCAACAATCTTGGGATTGTCGGCACGGAGGATGGGGCCGACTGGGTTATTCCCTATGTCGATTACTGCACAGGGGCGAACGCAGGCCGGTGTATTTCCGTGCCCCTTTACAGTCTGGTTTATCATGACGCAGTGATGACTCCCGAAGGAGGTCTGGGAGATTGTCTGCGTTGTCTGTTAAACGGAGGCTTTGCGAGCGTACCCAGGGACGTTAAGAATAAAAAGAATATGGACATGATGCGCCGGATTTGCGCTCTGCATAAGAGGGTGGCTCTGCTGGAGATGACTAATCACGAATTTTTGGATAAGAATTATCGCAAAGAGCGCAGCACTTTTGCAGATGGTACGACAGTGACTATCGACAGAGATAAAGGCAGCTTTGAAATAAAGCCGGGATTAAAATTTTGAAATATTTATGTGCCGACCATAAGGGACTGCCTTATGGCGGAGGCTTGAGGCCAATGAAGGGATTGATTCATCTTTCAAAACGAAATTTGTTGATTTGCATCATCGTAGTCTTATTTACTTTAACAGGCGGCTCAACCTAAATTTTACAAAACAGAGCAGCCTGGATGCAGGAGGCCCGGTGGGGTGTGATGGACCATTATCTGGCCGACTGGATAGCCCGCGTTGAGAAAATGGAAATGAATGTGGAGAAATGGAATAAGCTCATAAACGATTTCGATGTTGAAGGACTGGCAAAACAGTTGAAATCCGTCGGGGCGGGCTATTACCTCATCACTTTAGGTCAAAATTCCGGTTATTATCTGTCTCCGAACGAAACTTATGACAGATATGTCGGAATAAACCCAAGCAAGTGTTCACGGTGGGATTTGGTTGCGGATTTATAAGAAGCACTGCATAAACGCGGTATTAAGCTGATGGTTTACTTGCCATCGGGCGCACTCAGCGGAGATACGATTGCCGGAGAAAGGCTTCAATGGCAAAGAGTAGCTACCGGAATTGCGAATTACAGCTTAAATGGGAGCAGGCTATACGGGAATGGTCGCTGCGCACGCACAAATTGGTTGATAGCTCCAGGCATTCGTTGCTCGAAGTGGTGCTTCTTGGCTTCGATAGCTGAAGAGTCAGCTATTTTGCTTGCATGGTTAAATTCACAACCAGTGTTTTCTGTTTCTTTCCATATCTTGTTGGTGTATACTTCGGCAACTAATATTTCAGTTCGGAATATTACTCAGGACTAAAACATGCTTCCGGATTTTCCTAAAGTTCGTAAGTTTGCCGACGAGACCTTGATGAGGTGGTTTCGAAGGCGTGTATTTCAAAAAAGTGGGGTCCTGCAAGACATCCCAGCGGAGGTGCTATATGAGGGAAATCGTGTGAAGCTCCATCGGTACGATGGCTCGGTACAAATTATTTCGATGAAACCCACACAGTCAGAATTGCGGTTGGAGCAAAACGAGTTTAGGAAAAAAGGATTAGGGGCCGTAATAGACGCTATGGATAGAACAGCGGCAGATATGGCCAGAAAATAAACAAAATCTTTCTTTCGTCAACTTGACGAGATTTGTGAAGAGTCTGGTCAATCTCATGATGCCAAGGGGAGATCTTTTTCCTTTGATCTGATTTTAGAGGTACTTGAAACAATCGACATTGATTTTGATGCCAAAGGACAGCCGCTATTGCCTACACTTCTTGTGGGCTCCAAAATGATCGAGAAAATAAAGAACCTAAAAACGACCGATGAACAGGAGAAACGTTTTGAAGCACTTTTCGAAAGAAAACGCAACGACTGGCGTGAGCGAGAGAGCGATCGAAAACTGGTTAACTAAGGCTGGTGAAAGAAGCTACCAGACTGCCTTCTGTCATCTGCTGAACGCTATGGATTATGCTGTTATTCATAGCACGACACACGGCCCAGCAGAAGAAGGCAAGGACGTAATTGCAAGAGATCGTAGAGGAAAGGTAGCGGCCTTTCAATTAAAACGCGGAAACATCACCGTACCGAAGTTGAGAGCGTTTCGAGGCGAAATCAATGAGTTGGTCGAATTGCCAGTGCGGCATCCTTCTGTAGGACTTAGGGCAAAACATCAGCCGGTGCTTGTTACCACGGGCTACATCAACGAAAATGTGAGCTCTCGTATAGATGGAATGAATAAAAGTTGGCATCAGAGAGGGTATAACCCCCTTACGGCATGGGCAGGTTCCGAGCTATTGATGAAATTCAAAGAACATACAGGTAAATTTCTCCCACAGCCTGTGCCTGAATTTCACCGGCTTTTAGGCTTGATGATAAGCACCGGAAAAGGGCCGCTAGACAAGGCAGAATTTGACTTGCTTTTGAGATCGATTCTTCATTTTTCAGAAAGTCAAAACAAGGTTAGGAAAAAAGAGGCGGCAACGGCTATTGCAGCTTTCCCTATCATTGTCGAGTATGCTCTTGCTGGGTTTGACCAAGCAAGAAACCATTTTGCCAAGATCGAGGCCTACACAATGTTGTTTTGTTACATGCGTGCTTTGGCATTACGTTTAAGGCTCCCAGAAAAACTATGGATGGCCACTGTGAAACTTGTTGAACGTGCTGTTGATACTTTTGCTCGACAGCTGTCCGAGGAAACGCAATCCTTGAGAGGTTTTGGTCAGGGTAGTCCTTTTACGGAACCCGTTGTTGCACCGTATCGTAAGACGCTACTCGCGGGAGCGATAGCTGCTCATGGGCTTTGGTGTATCTTGGGTGGTACAAGCGATTGGTATAACAAAAGCAAAGATTCGGTTGTGAAAAACGTTCTTAGTTGTAGTCAGAAAACCTTGTTACCAGCCGAATCGTTTGTCCCTGCGAGATTCCTTGCTTCAGAGTTTTTGAGGCATAATGGACACATTGGCCCAGGTGACGCCATATTCCGAGATCTTCTAAGACACTGTATTTTGCGCAAACAAGATGTTAAGGGAGTAAAGCCTTTATGGGGACCGTACTTATCGATTGAGGAAGCTATAATGAAAGACTTGGGGGAAAGACAAGAAAGCCTGATTCCAGAAAGATGGGAGCATAATAGTTACACAGCTTATGGATTGATTCTCGTTGCGGCATCTCGCTTGCTTAGGCAGGATCTGGAATCATTGTGGCATCCAATCACTTCGTTGCATTTTAATGAGGTTGTTGCTGATCGAGCATGGCAAATGCTGCTTTGGCAGAATAAGAAAGGTACATTGGTTGAAAAAATGGTTCCTCGTCCCCAAAGTTGGCGAAAGCTTCGCGACGAAGCTCACAATCGCAAAAAGCTGCCGAGGGCCTTTACCAAGATGATCCACTGGTTACCGTACTATCTCCTTGTCTTTCCGCACCGTTTCAATCCTGGGCCAGTTTTAGCCTTAGCCAATGCTCTTGGCGCCGTCTCGCGGAGTTCGCAATAAAAAGTAGGAACCCACTTCCCTTCCAACGTAAACGGCCAAAATCACGGCTTCACACTCCGCAGACTATTTTGGATCGGTCACACCAGGTTTAAAACCAAGGCGCGCGCCAAAGTGCGCGCCAAACATGCACGTCTGGCGCTCGTCCGGCGCTCGGCTGATTCTCGGCCAGCGTTATAAGTCTTTATTTTACAAGCATAAGTCATTTGTTCAGAAACACTTACAAAGCCAGACTTCGGACTGAAAATCCGTGTGTCGCCGGTTCAATTCCGGCCCTGCCCATTTCGTTAAGCTTTTGGCCGTCAAGAACTTACACTTGACGGTCTTTTTATTCGGCCAATCAAACGCTGCCTTGTATTATTGTAAAGTCAGTAAGCTCTGCAAACGCCGCGGCGCAGCTCAAGTCTCATCGGGTTACGAAAAATAAATGTCGAGGATTTTATTGACAAAGAAGCTTTGCCGCCTAAACACGAACAGAAGACGGAGAGGTTCAAAAAACCGTGTCCGTTGTATCAGGAACTAAAGTGTGAAATATTATTTAAAAAACATCTGGACTTGGTGTAATATATCCGGATGTAGTTTCAGATATGGATACATACGCTTGCCCCTGTTGGATAGGGTCTTCGACTCACAGGCGTATTGTTATTCACATTGTGAATCACAGGCCATAAAATTTTGGAGTGCAGAATGAAGAAAGAAATTTTAGTTTCACCTGTCCCGCTATGGCTTCGACCTTCGCCGAGACGAGTGCCTGGGCAACCCCGGCGTTTTCTTGCGAAAGAAAGAGTGGGTGTGCAGGCAGCATTATTTCTGATTGTAATTGTTATTGCCGGCTGCAGGACTCAGGAAGAGGCTAAGACGCCTTACGATAATCCTTTGCCTCCGGGTCAGCCCGCCTTACGTAAAATAACGAATCCCCACGAAATTCCTGACTTTACGATGGCCTGCCTTGACCTGACCGACCTGCGCGCGGCGATAGACAACAGTCTGAATTATCTGGGGAAATCCTCCAGCCGGCAATTCTTCCCCCTCCGTTTTGGCACGCAAAATCAAATCATCGGGGGCGAGATTACTCATACCCTCGCGGTCGACAGCCTTAACGCATTCGCGGAGCTTTTGGATTCGGGTCTAATGGGCAGGCAACTGAACGAGGCAATTCGAGAGAAGTTTGACGTGTATATGTCGGTGGGATGCGATGACAGGGGGATGGTGCTGTTTACGGGCTATTACACGCCGATTTTCGACGGCTCAATGTCTCGAACCGAGCTTTTTCAATATCCGCTGTACAAAATGCCCGCTGATCTCGTGAAAGGCCCAGACGGCGAAATCCTTGGGAGACGCGGGGCAGACGGGCAGATCGGGCCATATCCGCCACGGTCTGTGATCGGAGATTCAAGGATGCTGCGCGGTACAGAATTGGCCTGGCTGGGTGACCCGTTTGAAGTTTATATAGCTCATGTGCAAGGCTCCGCCAAGCTCAGGCAGCCCGACGGTGAACTGATTACAGTGGGCTACGCCGCCAATAACGGGTATGAGTACAAAAGCGTTTCCAAAGAACTGGTCAAAGACGGCAGGATAAGCAGTGAGCAGCTCAGCCTGTCCGCAATGATAGATTACTTCAAACAAAACAAAGAGCTGGTCGATACATACGTCCGGCGGAATCCGCGATTTGTGTTTTTTAAGAAGGAAGATGGGCCGCCCCGGGGCAGTCTTAATGAGCCGGTAACGGCCTTTAGAAGTATCGCCACCGACAAATCGATTTTCCCGCGGGGATGCTTAACTTTCATCTCCACCACTTTACCCCAGGCAACCGGCGGGACAGTTTCTAACCGGTTCTACAGCGGCTTTGCCCTGGACCAGGATACAGGTGGTGCGATACGTGCGGCGGGCCGTTGCGACATCTATATGGGCATAGGCGAGACGGCGGGCAAATTGGCAGGACAAACTTATCAGGAAGGCAAACTATACTACCTGTTTCTAAAATCCGCGCAAGGCAGCGAGTACTTCGCAAAGTAGTATCAGCAATAAAACCACTGAAATACCGGACAAATAAATTATGTCAGACTTCGACGAGCTCTCGTCTCGGCGAAGGCCGAAGCCGGAACCCGGCAGTCGAGCCGAAAATTTAGACCCCCCGTTTTCGCGGGTACAAACCTGTTGCCGGGTAGGCAGGAGGAATTTTTTGAAAAAATCTGTTTTGGCCTCGGCCGGTGCCGGCCTGGGCTTGTCTCTGGAAGAGAAAATCCTGCTGGGTAAGCAAACAATGAAAGCGAACAAGGCCGAACGCAACACTTCAAGCAAAGCGCTGCCGATGGGCAGAATCGGCAAGCTTAAGATAAGCAGGCTGATATGCGGGGGCAATCTGATAAACGGCTTTGCACACGGCAGGGATTTGCTTTATGTCTCCGCCCTGCTGAGGCACTATTTTACAGATGAAAAGATTATGTAAACCTGGGAGCTCTGTGAAGAGAATGGCATAAACACTATAATATCAACCGTTAACAGCCCGCACGCCAACGGTAACGACCCGATCATCAGAGTCATCAATAAATAGCGGAACGAAAGAGGCGGTAAGATACAGTGGCTCGCACAGTGCTTTCCACAATCAAATGACCTGACCGGCAGGATAAAAATAGCGATTGATAATGGTGCCGTCGGCGCCTTTATACAGGGCCAGGTCGGGGATACCTGGACCAGGGTCGGCCGGGTTGACCTGCTGGCCAACGCGGTTTCATTTATCAAAGAAAACGGCCTGGTAGCAGGCGTCGCCTGTCACGATATCGCGGTACCTATGGCTCTCGAAAAGGCCGGCGTGGATGTTGACTTTTATATGAAGACCCTGCACAAGGACAATTACTGGTCCGCTACTCCTAAAGAGGAAAGGCCTGCCACCGGTCTGCCCGGGCACGATAATATGTGGTGTGTTCAGCCGGCGGAAATAATAGAATTTACGAATAAGGTCAGAAAGCCCTGGATTGCTTATAAGGTCTTAGCCGCTGGGGCTATCCATCCCAGAGACGGCTTCAAATTTGTCTTCGAGGGCGGCGGCGATTTTCTCTGGGTGGGGATGCTCGATTTTCAGGTCATAGAAGGTATACTCATCGCCAAGAACATATTAGCCAATAAACTCAACAGAAAACGCCCCTGGCGGGCGTAAGCGGATTTTTCACTTGTGCACTTGTGCATTATGCACTAAATTGTGTTGAGAAGTGAGATTTGCATTATGAAGGCACTTGAAACCAGATTTCTAAAGCTGATATTGGCGGTGTTGATTATCCTGCTTGTGTTTTGGCTTATGTCAATATTAAAATGTGAGATGGCTCCACCCGCTTATTGATTAATAGTACTGAGATTGAGTCAGCGGACTCCTGCTCTACGAACGGAGTCGAGGACAAGTTTCACGGGAGTGACAACTTGTGATTCGTTCCATTGGAAAGAGCGATAAAATCGGTATGAATGTATGACAACAATCTTAATCATATTATCTTCGGCCACCTTTTTAATTATTCTGATTTCCAATCTCGAGATATTTTTGGTGCGAAATTCTGTTGAATATTTGCGAGAGGTCAACCCGCAGTTCGATAAGAGCGCTCCGGTCGTTTCGATTATCGTACCGGCACTTAATGAGGAAAAGGAAATCGCCGCTGCACTTCAATCGCTTCTCAGGCAGGATTATCCCAACCTTGAAATCATTGTTATCAACGACCGTTCCACAGATAGAACCGGAGAAATTCTCGACGAACTTGACCGGAATCATTCCATCCTGCAGGTTATTCACAAAACGGAGCTTCCAGACGGTTGGCTTGGAAAAACCCACGCTTTGTATATTGGCAGCACTCAAGCCCGCGGGCAGTATCTGCTTTTCACCGATGCAGATGTGGTGATGGCCCCGACAACGATTAGTAAAGCTGTGCAGTTTATGCTGGACCATAATCTGGACCATCTCGCTGTGGCTCCGGAGATGCGTGCCACAAACTGGAAGATAGATTTAATGATTGGCACGTTTATTTACTATTTCAATCTTATTACCAAGCCCTGGCGGGCCCAGAATCCTAAAAGTCGCTATTCCGTTGGAATCGGTGCCTTCAACCTGCTGAAAGCCGAAACTTATAAGGCCGTTGGAACTCATCGTGCTATCGCTCTGCGTCCTGATGATGATATTATGCTGGGAAGACTCGTGAAATCCCGTGGATATCGTCAGAGAGTTGTATTCGGCAAGAGGTTGATCCGTATTCAATGGTATGCTTCAGTTCGAGATATGATCGACGGGCTCATGAAAAACTCCGCCACCTTCGTCAATTACAGCCTGGCACGGGCTTTGCTTTCCTGTTTGGCGCTCTTTTTGCTGTTCGTATTCCCTTTTGCAGCGATTTTTGTCACACCGGCACCGGCCCGATGGTTCTATCTGGCCACTTCTATAGTAATCACATTAATATATTTATTCGCGACCGGGGAGTATCATCTTACCCGCTGGTATGCGTTGTTGATTCCATTCTCTACATGCATCCTGATATATATCATTCTGAAAGCCACTATCCGGACCCATCTAAATCAGGGTATCTACTGGCGCGGCACTTTTTATCCTCTGGACAAGATCAAGCGCTTCAAAGTTTAAGCTGACAATGCAGTATGCATGATATTCAACGGACAAGCTGGACATTTTCCGATAAAGACATCGGGAATGAGAATGTGACATTGCCGAAAATACATCAGGAATTAAACAGCATAATTTCGAACGATTTGTGCTGGTACTTACTTGAAAAGTAAGCAAGGACAGGCGTGATGGGAGTGTGGTTTCGGGTGTTAAAATAGGTAACAATCCTGCTAAAAATTCCCCGCTACTCGCTCCCCGATGGGAGCCGAGAACAGGCTTTGCGAGTAATACGCGGGGGCAGGCCCCATTAGAGTAGAGGACACTCAAAACAATGGAGCAGTTTCCCCGCCAACAACACGCGGGGACGAGTCAATTAAAACCGCTGAAGGGTTATGGCAAAAGTCAAATTTTTTAAAATTTTTAACTTCCCGCTTTAGTGCGATAAAAACCACATTTCCAATACAGGTACCCCATGTAAACAATAATTATAACAAGTATTTGACTGTTGGCGGGCTGGCAGGTAAAATCCGAGATTACGAAAATTTGAGTTCAGCGAGGGCAGCGGCTGCTGTCATCAATAAGAACTGATTGAGAGGGTAAGGAAATGGTAACCAAAAGAAAAAATGTTCGTTCGCAAAGCCAAAGGATAGAGACGGTTGAGGCGGCGGGTCCCGTTAGTGCCAAGTCGAATGTTAGCGGCAAACTAACAGTGGTACGCAGTATGCCGGAATCGTTGGCTGCTGAGGCGGCGGTCTTAGGCTCAATGATGATTGACCCGGAATGTATTAACGACATTGTGGAACAGGTGAAAACAGAGACCTTTTACCGATTCGAACACCGGATGATATTTGATGCTCTGATTTCACTTTATGAGAAAAGCAAAGGTGAGGATATAGCTATTGACGCAGTTCTGCTTCGCGATGAGCTTGAAAAGCGCAAACAGCTCGAAGAGGTGGGCGGCGTCGCATATATCGCAAAGATTCTTGACTCTGTGCCTTCGTCGGCGAACGTAATGTACTACACCGATATTATCAAGGACAAACAGCTTCTTCGTGAGATGATTTCGGCAGCCAATGAGATTTTAGACTTAGGCTACAAGGAGGAAGGTGAGGCAAGAGAGAAACTCGACAAGGCAGAGCAAAGGATATTCGAGGTAGCGAGCAGAAGAATCAAAGGTTCAGCAGTTCCAGTGAAGGACTTGATGACAGAGGTGTATGAGCGCATAGAGAAACGTCGAGGCCATCATGTTACGGGTTTAGCCACAGGCTATTATGAGCTTGACGATATGACCTGCGGTCTGCAGAACGGCGAGATGATAATCATCGCCGGCAGGCCCAGTATGGGCAAGACCAGCCTGGCATTGAATATTGCGGAATATCTTGGTGTAGTGGAGAAGGCACCAGTTGCTATATTTTCGTTAGAGATGGGCAGGCAGCAATTAGTTGAAAGATTTTTGTGCAGCAAAAGTGAAATCGACAGCCAGAAAGTCAGAAAGGGGATGCTCGATACTGAACATTACGAAAAGCTACAAGTAGCTTGCAGTGCGTTGTATGAAGTACCGATTTATATCGATGATACATCGTTGCTAACGCCGCTTGAGCTTCGCGCCAAGGCAAGACGGCTTAAAAGCATGAACGATATACGTTGTGTTATGGTGGATTACATGCAACTGATGAGTGGAGGTGCGGGGCGGTTTGAATCGCGTCAGCAGGAAATCACCACAATTTCAAGATACCTAAAGGCCCTGGCCAGGGAACTGAATATCCCTGTCATTGTTTTGAGCCAGTTGAATCGCTCTCCCGAGGGCAGGGAGGATCATAGGCCGAGGATGAGCGATTTGCGTGAGAGCGGCAGTATCGAGCAGGACGCCGACGTTGTGATGCTGCTGCACCGTGAGGATTATTATAGACATTCCGAAAGGCTTGAGTTGAGTGATAAGCAGGAGAGTAAAATATATAGTAATGAAGATGAAAATAAAGAGAACACTGCAGAGGTAATAATTGCAAAGCAGCGGAATGGCCCAACGGGAAAAGTGAAGTTGATATTTAGGAAAAAATGTATGCGGTTTGAGAATGCTTCTTTCGTAGAAGAGCCCGCCGGCGAAGGAGTGCCATTTTAATTAGTGAGTAGTTAATTGGTTAATTGGTGAGTTGACTATTCACCACTCACCATTTAACCAAGAGATGAGATACAAGATGCCAAATAATTCAGAAGTCGGAAAACAGAAATCAGATATCAGAATTCCTTTGCCTTCTGTCCTCTGGCTTGTTTTGATTGTGCTTTTGAGTTTAGGCTCAGGTTGTACATCCCGTACCAAGAGAGCCGACGTTTTGGTGCCGGACAGCGGCGGCAGAAACATTATCAAATCGGTTGTTTTTGTGAACAACCGGGCGTTTAAGGACAAGACTCTGGAGAAGAAACTGGATTTTAAAGTAGGCGATTACCTTGACCCGATTCTGGCCGAAGCATACAGAAGAACCCTTGCTGAATTTTATCGACAAAAAGGATTTGCCTTTGTTGAAGTAACGCTGGATAGCGAGAAGTTACAGCAAGGCCAGGTGGTTTATACAATTAATGAGGGTCCGAAGGTCAAGATCGGGTCGGTGAAGTTCAGCGGCAACGATGCTATCAAGACCTCGACACTTAAAAAGGCTGTAAAGACGAAGACGAAGAAATGGTTTTTTTGGTCGGGCTACTATATTGAAGAGGTGCCGGCTGAGGACGTAGCAAGGCTGGAAAATATCTACTACGAAAGGGGTTTTCTCGATTACAATATAACAGCAAAAAGAGGATTTACTGACGACAGTAAAAAGGTGCATATCACTTTCGAAATTGATGAGGGGCCAATCTATACTGTTGGGGAAATTTCCGTTACCGGCAATAACAACTTCGATGACCAAAAACTGCTGGAAGGGTTGAAGTTAGAGCAGGAACAAATTTATAATAAGCGAAGGGCTGATTCACACACCAAGGAGATTCTCAAGCTTTATCGGGAGAGCGGCTTTGTGGATGCTCAGGTCGAGCAGAGGCTTGAGTTTGTTCCGGATGTTAATGTTGTCGATGTTGAATTTTACATTACTGAGAGACAACAGTTCAGGATAGGGCGGATTGACATAACCGGCAATGAGCAGACGCAGGATAAGGTCGTCCGGCATGTTCTGGACGAGTATGGTTTTGTGCCGGGCCAATTGTACAACGCTGATTTAGCTCCCAAACAAGGGGATGGCAAATTGGAAGGATATGTCCAAAGAACGACATTAGCCGAGGAGGTAATTATCAGACCTGTTACGCCCGGCAACGGAGCAGATAACCGCAAGGATGTAAAGGTTGATATCAAAGAGGGCAAGACTGGCTCGGTAATGTTTGCCGGCGGCTTTTCGAGTGACAGCGACATAATTGGGCAGCTGGTTTATGAGCAGCGCAATTTCGATATTTCAGACTGGCCGGAGAGCTTCGGAGAATTCATTACCGGCCGAGCCTTCAAAGGCGCGGGCCAGAGTTTGAGGATTGCTCTGGAGCCGGGGACTCGAGTCAGCCAGCATTCGATTACATTCAGTGAACCATACTTTCGGGATAAACCCATAACACTCAATGTCAGAGGCTCAGACTGGGAAAGGGAAATAGAAAGGCGAAATAACAGCAGGCTATACGATGAAGGCAGAACAAAGGGGTATGTAGGGTTCGAGAAGCGATACGAGAACCGCTGGCGAAGGAGTATTGGCTTTAGAGTCGAAAATGTTGACGTCGATAACATTTATATATATGCGCCGAAAGAGATAACAAATGTCAAAGGTGATAATTTCCTTGCCGGGATTAGCCTTGGCATCGGAAGAGATTTAACGGATAACAGATTTAACCCGAGCAAAGGCTATACTTTTAATGTTGGTTATGAGCAGGTTACCGGTGACGAGACTTTTGGGATATTGAAAGGGAACATCGTAGGATACAGAACCCTCTACGAGGACCTGCTTGAGCGAAAAACTGTTTTAGCAACAAAGCTGCTTGCAGCTACCACAATTGATAATGCGCCGTCTTTTGAAAAATTTTACGGCGGTGGCACGGGCGCTTATGGTATCAGGGGTTTTGAGTATCGGGGCGTGAGTACCAGAGGTCTGCCAACAAATACAACCAGCACTGATCGGGAAGACCCGATAGGCAGTGACTGGATATTTTTGGCCAACGCCGAGGTAACCATGCCTTTGATAAGCGACAATTTTGCCGCGTTATTTTTCGTGGACAGCGCAGCAATAGACACCGGCAGCTACCGGGCCGCGGTTGGGACAGGCATACAGATACAGATACCAAATTGGTTTGGGCCGGTGCCGATGCGATTTGAGATTGCTACGCCATTTATGAAAGACGACGCGGACGAGACGCGGGTTTTCAGTTTCTCCGTGGGAGGACTGTTCTGAAAGTAAAGATTTAAGATTAAAGTAGATAAGATTAAAGTAGAAAGGATGATTCATGAAGGCCAGGACGATGGTTTTGGGTTGTTTGGCAGGTGTGGTTATTTTGGCAATGGGCTATGAATACAGCCAGGCTCAGTCGAAAGGCGATACTCCCTCTTCAAAGATTGGTACGGTCAGCATTCTGAAAGTCTTTCGTGACTGTAAGAGAAGCGCCGCGTACAGGACCGAGTCTCTTACCTGGCAAGACAGAATAATAGCGGAATTGAAGAAGCTTTCCGAAGACATCGAGGCCCAGGAAGCGGCACTGAAGGCGTTAAAACAGGACAGCAGTGATTACCTGGCACAGCGCAAGGAGCTGATAGATAAGCGGGCCAGCCTTCAGGCCCAGCAGGATTTCAACAAAGAGCAGAGGATATTGAAAGAATACAGATGGAGCAAAGAACTCTACAATGACATTCTGCAAATAACCTCTGAACTGGCCGAGCAAAAGGGTTTGGATTTGGTGTTGGAAAAGGATGAAATCGACGTTCTTGCATTAAGTGTAAATCAAATTTCGCAGACAATCAGTACTCACAAAGTATTGTATAGTGGCGGATGTGTAGATATTTCCGATGAGGTAGTGGCTCGGCTGGATAAAAAATAATCATCTGGTAAATGGTGAGTTGTGAGTGGTGAGTGGTGAGTGGACTCATCGATTAATCAATCGGTTTTTGATTCGGAATGAGATTGACAGTTGCACAATTAGCTAAGCGGCTTGAGGCCGAGTTAGCCGGTAAGGTTGATACCGATAAAATCGGGAGCCGGCAGATAAGCGCTGTAGGCCCGGTCGAGACGGCCAATGAGAGTGAAGTTACTTTCGTCTCAGATGATAAACATAAGGCTGCGCTTGAAGTTTCCCGTGCAGGTGCAGTTATTGTTTCTTCGCGTCTCGAGGGTTTAGACAAGCCGCAACTGGTTGTCAAAAATGTCGATGCGGCTTTAATAGAAGCCTTGAATATTTTTGCGCCTAAACTAAAAGCTGTAACCGCAGGTATTGACCCGACCGCTAAGCTCGCCCAGGACGTCAAGATAGCTGCAGGTGTGTTTGTTGGTGCGGGCGTAGTGATTAACGATGGTGTTGAAATCGGCGAAAACAGCATTATCGATAGCGGATGCAAAATAGGCGAGAATTCAAAACTGGGCAAGAATTGCCGGCTCGACAGCAATGTTGTTATTTATCACAACTGCTGTTTAGGTAACAATGTGGTCATTCAGGCAAACAGCACAATTGGCTCGACCGGTTTTGGGTATTCATTTATCGAGGGAGCCCACAGACTTATTCCACACAACGGCGGGGTTGCGATTGAAGACTTTGTCGAGATAGGAGCCAATTGCAGCATTGACAGAGCCAAGTTTGGAAATACCATAATAGGAGCCGGTACAAAGATAGATAACCTTGCGCAAATCGCCCATAACGTGGTAATCGGCAAGTGCTGTCTGATAGCGGCCCAAGCTGGTATTTCCGGCAACTGCAAGCTGGGTGACGGTGTTGTGTTGGGCGGCCAGGTTGGCCTGAGAGATAATATAGAAATAGGCGATGGTACAATGATTGGTGCTAAATCCGGTGTTCACGATAGCATAGCAGCCGGACAACAGTTCGCTGGCAGCCCGGCGCTTGAAAGGAGAGAGGCATTCAGAATAATGTGTTTGATGAGGCGTTTGCCTAAGATAGCAGAGCATCTGAAGCACCTAATCAAGAGGGTAGAAAAACTTGAAGCTGCAAAAAACTATAAAGAATGAAGGTAAGATTCACGGTCGGGGTTTATTCGAGGGAAAGGAGGCGAAGGTCGTTTTTCGCCCTTCTCCCGCGAATTCGGGGATTACTTTCGTTCGAACCGATATTCCTGAGCCTGTGCGGATTAGCGCTGTTGCATCCAACCTCGCCGAGCGCAGTCGCCGCACGACAATAAAAAAAGGTTCCGTCAGTATAGAGACTATCGAGCACTGTTTGGCTGCGATTAACGCGCTTGAGATTGATAATGTGGTTGTAGAAGTTAACGGCTCTGAGCTGCCAGCCCCGGACTGCAGCAGTGCCGAGTATTTCAAGGTTCTCAAACGTGCCGAGAAGGTTGAGCAGGACGTTAGGCGGAAAGAATTTGTTATCAAAAAGCCGATTACTATTACCGCCGGTGATGCCTGCATTTACGCCCTGCCGTATTCTGAAAACGGATTAAGTCTGACTTACGATCTGGATTACGGTGGGCACACGGGTATCGACAGGCAGATTTTCAGTTGTCGGCTGACGCCGGAGAACTTTGAGAACCATCTGGCAGCAGCTCGAACGTTTTTGCTTGAGGCTGAAGCAAAGCAGTTCCAGGCACGCGGAATAGGAACGCATATCAGCCCCCGCGACATTCTGGTTATCAACTCAGACGGGCCAATCAAGAACAGTTACAGATTTCCCAACGAGTGTGTCAGGCATAAGATTGTTGATTTGATTGGTGACCTTGCCTTAGTGGGTCGAGCAGTTAAAGGCAGGATTGTGGCTTATAAGAGCGGACATGCGTTGAACCAGCAGCTTGTAAGGAAATTGTACGAAGCGGCGCAGCAGGAGGAGCGAATTGCCAAGTTCGGGACGGATGCACTATTGGATATTCGGCAGATTGGGAAGATTCTGCCCCACAGATACCCATTTTTACTGGTTGACAAGGTAATCGAAATTGAAGGCGATACGCGAATAAAGGGCATAAAGAATGTAAGCTTTAATGAGCAATTCTTCCAGGGCCATTTTCCCGGGACTCCTATTATGCCGGGTGTTCTTATCGTAGAAGCAATGGCACAAGTGTCCGGCTTGTTGTTTGCACAGAGGCTGGAACATACGGGTAAGCTGGCAGTGCTGTTGAGTATGGATAATGTAAAATTGCGTAAATCTGTTATACCCGGTGACCAGCTTATCCTTATAGCTGAAACAAACAGATTGAGGAAAAGAACAGCACAATGTCGTTGCAAAGCGATGGTCGGCGATGCAGTGGTTGCCGAAGCACAAATCAGATTTATGCTTGTCGATGACGAAAAGGTATAGAAACAGTATGGTAGTTGGTAATGAAAAGCACGAAGCACGAAATCCGAAACAAATTCAAAATTCTAATGTTCAAATTTTCAAAACTTATTGTTTCTGTCATTTGAATTTTGGTCATTTGCAATTGTTTCCACCACAAGGTGTCCTACGGAGTATTTCGACCCGCCAGCAGCGGGTATCAATAGGAACCCGGCGTTGCTGGGTCGAATTTCGGATTTAACTATTTACTATTAACCATTTAACAAACCTGTGAAGGTAAGAGAAAAGATATGAAGTTACAGATACATCCCAGTGCGGTAGTTCATAAGGATGCCGAGCTGGCTGACGGAGTTGTAATTGGGCCTAATTGCGTTATTGACGGCGGGGTTTCAATCGGGGCAGGTACGATACTTGAGGCCAATGTAGTGATTAACAAGGGTGTCAAAATTGGAGAAAATAATCATTTTTTTCCGAATTGTGTGATTGGGTGCCGGCCGCAGACGCTGCGTTTGAGTTCAGGTGATGAATTCGGCGGGATTGTAATGGGTGATGGAAACATCATTCACGAACAAGTAACCATCCATCCCGGTATTCAGCCGGGTACAATGACAAAGATAGGAAATGATGATTTCCTCATGGTCGGTTCGCACATTGGACATGATTGCATACTTGAAGATAAGATTGTCATGAGTAACTCTGTGCAGATAGGGGGTCACTGCAAGATTGAGACCGGTGTTTGGTTCAGCGGTCTGGCTGGGGTACATCAGTTTGTTACCATAGGTAAGTGGTCTTTCGTGGCGGGACTGGCCGGGATTACTCGGGATGTTCCACCGTTTATGACTGTCAGTGGGCATTATCCAACGCGGGTTCGGGGTGTTAATAAGCGAGGTCTGGACCGAGCCGGTCTAAATGACGAGCAACAGAAGCGAATATTCGAAGCGTACAGGAAGCTGTATCGTGAGCCGGGCACATTGCTGGAGAATGCAAATGCTTTGGCGCAGGAGGACGGGCTCGATGAAAATGTTCGGGCTATTATTGACAGCATAACTAAAAGCAGCGAGCATCAGTTCGGTAGGTATCGCGAGAAGTTTAGATGACAGACACTGACGGACACTGACCTGTCAGTGTTAGTCCGTGTTCTCGTCAGTGTTAGTCCGTGTTCAAAGGGTATACGATGCAAAATACGAAAGTGCGAACTGCTGTTGTGGGCGCCGGCAAAATGGGGGCCATACACGCGAAGGTCTATGACCGGCTGCCACAGAGTGATTTTGTTGCTGTGGTCGATATAGACGCCAACAAAGCCCGGCGCTTAGCCGATCAATATAATTGTCTGGCCTTTACTGATTATATCGATATCCTGGACAAGTTTGACCACGTTAAAAGTTCGTGGATAAAGGGGACCGGTGAGTCTTTGGTAGAGACTTTTAACGGGATTGATGCGGTAACAATAGCTACTCCAACAGTGACACATCTTAAGCTGGCAAAAGACTTTATCAAAAACAATATTGCAGTACTGATTGAAAAGCCCCTGGCGGCCAACGTCAGAGAAGGAAGAAAAATTGCAGGACTTGCGAAGAAAAATAAGAGCGTCGTGGCGGTGGGGCATTCCGAGCGTTGCAATCCGGTTGTTCAGGCAATCAAAAGGCTCAATATTGAACCGAAATTTATAGAGGCCAACCGCATCAGTCCGTATCCATTCCGCTCGACCGATGTCGGGGTTGTGCTCGATGTGATGATTCACGATATAGATATTATTCTCTCCCTGGCGGCAAGTAAAATCAAGAAAATAGACGCAGTAGGTGTCAATGTTATTGAAAAGAATGAAGACATCTGTAACGCAAGAATTATATTTGAGAACGGCTGCATTGCGAATATTACCGCTTCGAGACTGGGTCTGAAAACCGAAAGAAAGGTACGGGTGTTCAGCCGGCAGGCGTATCTGAGTGTGGACTATTTTAAGAAGAGCGGAATTGTCATAAAGGCCGACCCAAATACCAATGTTGTTAAGTGGATACAGAAGCACAAAGAGGCCGGAGATTTTGACCTAACTACTGTGAACTGGCCGGACTTATTGCATATCGAGCAGCTTGTCATAGATGATAAGGAACCTATCCGTCTGGAGCAAGAGGCTTTTCTGCGGGCGGTTATGGACAGGGACTTTATGCCTGAGGTTAGTGCTGAAGAGGGCCTGGCTGCACTGCAATGTGCCCAGAAGATTCTGGCATCGGTCAAAAAACATAAATGGCATGAGAGCATAGATTATAACACTTAGTGGACGGCCTGTGAAAGAAATGAAACGACGCATTTATAAGAAATTTGGTTTTGAGAGGTGTACGTTATGATTAGCAAGTCCTGGTTTTGCGGATTGTTGACGGCGGCTGTTTTAGTCTGCGGCTGCGGTGAGGGAACGAAAAAGGCGAACTTTGAAAGGAATACGATGACATCAGAAACGAATACGGTGAAGTTGGAAACAAGCATGGGTAATATCGTCATTGAGCTTAATGAGCAGGCTGCGTCTGTCACGGTGAAGAATTTCCTCGAATATGTGGAGGAAGGTTTCTTTGATGGGACTATATTTCACAGGGTTATACCTGACTTTATGATACAGGGGGGTGGTTTCACAGCCGAAATGGAAGAAAAACAAACGCGTGAGGCAATCATAAATGAAGCTGATAATGGCTTGAAAAATGAGCGTGGCACTATCGCGATTGCTCGGACAAATGACCCCGACAGCGCAACGTGCCAGTTTTTCATTAATCACAGGGACAACGACTTTCTAAATTACGTTGAGAACGGCAATCCTGGATATGCAGTATTTGGTAAGATAATAGAGGGTATGGATGTTGTGGATGCAATCGCATCAGTAAACACAACGACGCGGATGGGTTATAATAATGTTCCGGTTAAACCTGTCGAAATAAAATCCGCAAAGGTTATTTCGCAATAAGCTCGATACGAAACTGCGGATTAGATGTCATCAGGTTTTCAATTTTAGTTTGCCAACAAGCTGGTGGGCGAGGCGGGTAGGTTCGGGCAGACGATATTTAACTGCACAGGCGAGGGTGATTTTTATCGCATCTTTCAGCAAGCATTTATTACCCACAGAGACGAAAACCGGCTTGACCTTTGTACGTGTTCTAACTACCGCACCGATTGTTTCGTACTGTGTATCTCGTTTCACGCCTTTTTTGTCTTTCAACAAGGTATATGCACCTTTTTCCAACGGGGGCTCCTGAAATTGGCCGGTCAGTCTGCTTTTCGCACAGCCGATAGTCGGCTTATCGAAAAATAAGCCAAGATGGGCAGCCAGACCGAGGCGGCGAGGATGGGCTACGCCCTGACCATCAATGATGAATAAATCCGGCTTGCTTTTGAGCTTTTCAACCGCGGCGATACAGACCGGAGCTTCACGAAAAGAAAGCAGGCCGGGTATGTAAGGAAAGGTAACTTTTCGTAGGGCACTTGTTGTTTCTACGGGGACGAAATCCGGCAGCTTTAACACTACAACGGCCGCAATGATTTTTTTGCCGTCTTTGCTGAAGGCACAGTCAATACCTGCGATTAGTTTTGGCTGTTTTTTCAGTGGGATAAATTGCACTTTGGAAGCGAGATTCTTCTGGCAATCTCGCGCCTGTGAATAAGACAAGTTCCAGTTGTGTAAATCCTTTATTTGCATTTTTTTTTTGTAACAACTAAGCTAAATTTGCTAGTCTTTCTTCCAACTCATCTACCGGTGTAAAATGCCACGTTCTTCCTACTTTGCGACATTTGAGTAAGCCTCGCAGTTCTAAATCAAAAAGATCAAGTCGACTTGTTTGATACACGATGTTATGACTTACTTGATGTGATCTGATAGTATAGTGTTGGTATGGATGCCGCAAGGCATGACTGATGAGCGCGCGTTGACGATGATTCAGCGCTGCCATTCCGCGCATTTTGTGTTCGATTGTCCGTAGTTGTTCAGTTTTGCGTTTAATGTATTCGTGAAGCTCTTTGATAGCTCGTCGAATTACATCAAGATGATAAAGAATAAAGTATGTGAGATCATTGTCGTCCGTCTCTGTATAGAGGAAAGAACGGCCGTATTTTGCAGGTGCTTTTCGAATAATCTGAGAAATCGAGATAAACTCGAAAAGCCAAAAACCATAGCGAAGCATTGACCAGTAAAATAGTGCTCTGGCTGCCCGACCATTGCCGTCAACAAATGGATGATCATAGGCCAACCAAAAATGTAAGATAATCGAACGGATCACAGGGTGTATAAAACCTGTCGGGCTTTTACAGTTTGCAAAAGCGCACATAGCTGCCATTCTTTCTTCGAGTTGCTTGGAGGGAGGCGGATCGTGAAAAATTTCATTGTACATGTCACCAACAACTATGCGCTCATCTGCTTTGCGGAAACGACCCGCTGCTGATTTATCATTCAGTGTTTTATCCGTAATTATTTGGTGAAGATCGAATACTAACTTTTTGGACAAAGGTTCGTCCTTGAGTTTACCTATCCTTCGCATAGTCTTGAAATTATTAAAAATCATTTGTTCACTCTTGTCTCTGGGGGCTCGGCACGTTTTGATCATTTCCTTTGCGATTTCACGTGTTGTTGCTGCACCTTCGAGCTGACTCGAAGTAATCGCTTCTTGGATTAACGAACCTACATAGTACTGGTCCTTTGTGTCAGGATTTGTAATTTGTTCAGGCATTTGTATAAAACCACCAGCACCTTGATCAATATTATGCAATCTCTCAGGGATCGGATCGACTATCGCATATCTAAATGGTGTGCCCCTCTCGTCCAGAAGGGGAACTTGCTTATATAACTGTTGTCTTTTCATCTTGAGTGCGAGCCACCACTCTTCGTAGGAGAATCCTTTTGGCGGCGAATAATACCTAAGTTTGTCCCAATGAAGATATTTTCCATCGGTGGCTGACTCAGGATCCATAACGAAGATTTTTTCAACTCGCTCCAGAGTTTTGACAGTTTGCGACCAAATCGTATTGAGATCTGGAGGTTGTTTCGGCATTTTCATTGTGCTATCACCTTTATTAACAAAGCCTTACATATCTACTAATCATATACTAATTTATTAAAATTTAGTATATATATCGGTCGACTTCTGTCAAATACTAATTTTAAATATTTTAGTATTAAATTAGTATAAGGCTAATGGTTAGAATTCCCTCCGATAATATATGGGCCGTCGTGGCCAGAGAATCCTATTTCTTATTACGTCCGAAAATAGAGTTGTTCGGCAACGGCTCAGCCCTCTTCGAAATCGGCGATTAAAAGCATTTTACCTTTTTGCGGCATCTTGTTACAATTATTAATTTGGGTTATTGCCGGATTTTTAGCAGGAGTATATATAGGGTAACAAGAACGTAAAATGGCCAAGCGAGTAGAAAAAGCAATCAGGATTACAGGCGCGGCTGAGCACAATCTTAAAAATATCAGCCTGGACATTCCGCGTGATAAGCTGGTCGTAATTACCGGCATAAGCGGCTCAGGGAAAAGCTCACTGGCATTCGATACCATTTATGCCGAAGGACGGAGAAAATACGTTGAGTCGCTCAGTGCCTACGCCCGGCAGTTCTTAGAGCAAATGCAGAAACCTGCGGTGTCCGAGATTACGGGCCTGCCGCCCACTATTGCAATTGAGCAGCGAAGCGCCAGCAGCAATCCTCGCTCAACAGTGGCTACGACTACTGAAATCTATGACTATTTCAGATTGCTTTTTGCACGCGTGGGTCAGCCGCATTGCTGGGTATGCGGCAAAGAGATTACAAGCCAGCATTCATCGCAAATAGTAGATTCAATTCTTTCGAAGGCCGAGGGTACGAAAATCCAGATTTGTGCACCGCTGGTTCGCGGCAAAAAAGGTGAGCACAAAGATATTTTTGCCGGCATACAGCGCGAAGGCTTCGTTCGTGTGCGCGTTGATGAGGCTGTTTATGATGTGCGGAATGTCCCGGCTTTGAACAAGAATAAAAAGCACCACATTGCAGCGGTTGTTGACAGGCTGATAATCAAGGATTCGATTCGCGTTCGGTTAGCTGATTCCGTGGAAACGGCACTAAAACTGGCTGATGGGATACTTTTGGTGTTGGTGCAAAAGCCCGATGCGGACAAAAAAAGCAACGGCAGCAACCGGTGGGATGAGGTTATTTACAGCGAAAAGTTTGCCTGTCCAAAACATCCGCAGGCCAGCCTTGAGGAGTTATCTCCCCGTTTGTTCAGCTTCAACAGTCCGTATGGCGCATGTAAGAGCTGCGATGGTCTCGGGACGATTCTTGAATTTGACCCCGACCTGATTGTGCCGGACAAGAGCGTCTCGCTGGAAAACGGCGCAATCGATGCCTGGCGCAAGGGCGGCAAGAGAATGAATATCTTCTACAACAGGCTGGTTAAGAGGTTCTGCAGGAATATTGGAATCAGCAAGTCGATACCATTTGGTAGAATATCGAAAGAGTATGTAAGGATTCTGATGTACGGGACGACTGCAGCCGATGAGCGAAAATATGGTATGTGGTTCGAAGGCGTTATCCCGAATCTTACCCGGCGATGGGAAACGACCACCAGCGAGTATGTTAAAACCAGATTGCACAGCTACCTGTCGGAACAACCTTGTCAAAGCTGTAATGGTGCACGGCTTCGGCCTGAGGCCATAGCTGTAACCGTTGGTGAGATGAGCATAAATCAACTGACGGCGCTCAGCATCGAAAAGGCACAGCATTTTTTCAATAAACTGAAATTAGACAAAGAGAAATCTGTGATTAGTGCAGCGGTGTTAAAGGAAGTGAAGGCGCGACTGAAATTTATGGTAGATGTGGGACTTGGATATTTGACCTTAGACAGGATGAGCAGCACCCTTGCCGGCGGTGAGGCCCAGCGAATCCGCTTAGCAACACAGGTGGGCAGCGGTCTGGTTGGCGTCTGTTATGTGCTCGACGAACCAACGATAGGTCTTCACAAACGCGACAACGAACGATTGTTAGGGATACTAAAGCGCCTTAGCCGATTAGGCAATACAGTTATAGTGGTTGAGCACGATGAAGATATAATCAGAAGCGCAAACCATATTATTGATATAGGCCCGGCGGCAGGCGCGCACGGTGGTGAAGTTGTCGCACAGGGCAATCTGGATGATATTACCGGCTGCGAAAGTTCGCTGACAGGTGATTATCTGAGCGGTAAAAAGAGTATAGCCCTGCCGATAAAGCGGAGAAAATATAACCTGAGAAAATGCCTTGAAGTAAAGGTGGCAGCCCAGAACAATCTCAAAAATATCGACGTCAAATTTCCGCTTGGTGTCTTTACGTGCGTAACTGGTGTTTCGGGTTCGGGCAAGAGCACGTTGGTCAGCCAGATTTTATTGAGGGCTTTGAGACGCCGGCTGTATCGGTCCCATGAGAAGCCGGGCAGACACAGAACCGTTCTCGGCACTTCACAGATTGATAAGGTTATAGAGATAAACCAGTCGCCGATAGGAAAGACACCGCGAAGCAATCCGGCGACATATACGGGTGTGTTTGATGTGATAAGAAAACTGTTTTCAATGACACGGGAAGCGAAGATTCGTGGTTATAAGCCCGGCCGATTCAGCTTCAACGTTAAAGGCGGACGTTGCGAGTACTGCAGGGGACAGGGAACCAAAAAGATTGAGATGCACTTTTTGCCGGACGTTTACGTGACCTGCCAGAGCTGCAAAGGCAAAAGATATAATCCCGAGACGCTGCAGGTTACTTACAAAGGAAAAAATATTGCAGATGTGCTCGATATGAGGATTGAGGAATCACTTGGTTTTTTCGCGAACTTCCCGACGATTGTCCGGATATTGCGGACGTTGGCCGATGTTGGTATGGGCTATATGCAATTAGGCCAGGCATCGACGACACTTTCCGGTGGAGAGGCACAACGTGTAAAGCTTTCCGCTGAATTGGGTAAAGCCGCCACGGGACATACTTTGTATCTGCTCGATGAGCCCACTACGGGGCTGCACTTTGCTGATATTCATAACCTCTTAAATGTGCTTCAGCGGCTGTGTGATATGGGCAATACGGTAGTAGTAATCGAGCATAATCTTGACGTAATCAAGATGGCAGACTATATAATAGACCTCGGCCCCGAGGGCGGAGACGCCGGCGGTAAAGTTGTGGTCGCAGGGAAACCTGAAGAGATTATCAAAAACAAAAAAAGTTATACAGCTAAGTTCCTTAAACCAAAACTCACAAATTTGGTGAGTAGTTAAATGGTTAATTGGTGAGTTGAATGCTCACCACTTACTACTTACCAGTTAGTGGGGTATGAACCGAAGGACAAAAAGAATGTGGGAGTTCCAATTAGGCAGCATTGAGGATTTAGAGCGATTGGGTAACCGGCTTGGCGTGCGGATTGAGGCCGCTGAGGACGTTTCGATTTTAGCTGAGCCTGTACATATCCCCCCGCCAGCAACGAGCGGGGGCGAGGGTAAGCTTTTAATACCGAATTCTTTGGCGGTGCATCCTATGGAGGGCTGCGACGGCGATTCGCAGGGTAGGCCGGGCAACCTGACATTAAGACGATACGAAAGATTTGCCGCCGGCGGGGCCGGACTGCTCTGGGCCGAGGCCACGGCGGTTGTGCCGGAAGGCAGGGCCAATCCGCGACAACTGTGGCTCAACAAAGAAAACAAAGACAGCTTTCGTGCAATGGTTGAAATGATACGGCAAGTCGCTGCTGAAGCTATCGGGCCAAAGCATAAGCCCGTACTCGTGCTTCAATTGACCCATTCTGGCAGATATAGTAAGCCGGAGGGTATTGCACATCCGATGATTGTACAACGTGACCCGTATCGAGATGCTCTGGCTCCCCAGCAAAAACCCGATGCAAACAGGAAAAGCAAGATACCCGACAACTGCCCCCTCGTGACCGATGAGTACCTCGATAAACTTCAGGATGCTTATGTCACGGCCGCGCGTATAGCGTATGAGGTCGGATTTGATGCGGTCGATATAAAATCCTGTCACGGGTACCTGATAAATGAGCTTTTTGCCTGCCATAACAGAGATGGTAAATACGGCGGCCCATTCGAGAACCGAACAAGATTTATTCTTGAAGTCATCGATAAGATTCGTAACGAGCTTGGGGAAGATGCGCCGGTTGTAACCCGCCTTGGTGTTTATGACGCTATACCTTATCCTTACGGCTGGGGCGTGGATAAAGATGATTACAGCCAGCCGGACTTAACAGAGCCAAAGAAACTGATTGGGCTTCTGCAGCAGCGGGGTGTTAATCTGGTTAACATCACAGTGGCAAATCCATATTACAATCCGCACGTCGGCAGGCCTTTCAATGAGGCGATAGTCGGCGGCTACGAAGAGCCGGAACATCCGCTCGTTGGCGTAAGCAGGCTCGTCAATCTGACCGGCGAAATTCAAAAGGAATTTCCCGGCATCGCAATTGTCGGCACAGGTTATAGCTGGCTGCGGACATTGTTTGCAAACGTGGCGGCGGCAAGCAAAGCCAACGGCCTGACTACCCTGGTCGGTGCGGGAAGGATGGCATTTGCATATCCGGATTTCGCTAAAGATATAATCACGAAAGGTCGGATGTATTCGGAAAAAGTTTGCGTAAGCTGCAGCGCGTGTACGCAGATAATGCGGGACGCCGGAACGACAGGCTGTGTGGTACGGGACAATGAAGTATATGGGCCGATATTCGAGCAAGGAAGGATGAGCGACAGAGACAATCTGCTCCGCCTTGCATCGGCCTGTCGAAAGTGTCAGGAGCCGACGTGTCAACTGGCGTGTCCGGCCGGTATTGAAATACCGAAATTCATCAGCTTATTCCTGGATGGTGAGGAAAAAGCCGCTTATGAGGTTCTAAGAGAAGCGAATATATTTCCTGAAGTCTGCGCCTGGCTGTGTCCGGTCGAGCAGCAATGTGAAGGTAGCTGTCTGCAGGCCTTTATCGGCGACGCCCCCATTCCGATTGCCGGCATACAAAGGTATCTGGCTAAGCAGGCCAACAAAAACGGCTGGTCAAAGCTACGAATACCAAAAAAAGCAACGGGACAAAACATTGCTGTAATAGGTGCAGGACCGGCGGGTCTGGCCTGTACAGCGAAACTTCTTGAAGCGGGGCACACCGTAACAATTTTCGATAAGAGCAGCAAGTTCGGCGGAACGATAGAATCCGTAATCCCGGCGGACAGGCAAGGCAATTCGCTGAAGAAGGAAATTGCAGCCATATTCAGCGATGTGCCGAAAGACAGGATGATTTTACGGCTGGGGAAAGGATTGAGCGCCGGTTTTAATTTAGATAATATTATCCCGCACCAATTGTCTCCCAGCGAAAGACCCGGCGCAGCTACTGGGTTGGATGACAAGAACTCCGGCTCAATTGGTGCGGGAGATGGTTTTGATGCCGTCTTTATCGGTATGGGCCTTACAGAGTCAATCAGTCTCAGCGATAAAGACATTGACGGCTTATGGAATGCGATGGAGTTTCTTTCCGCCGCCAAGGAAACAGGCCCCCGCCAGCCCCCATTGCTTCTTGCGAATCAAGATATGGGGGCGGGGACAGGCAAGTTGGAGATAGAAGGCAAGCGCATTGCGGCTACAGGCGGGGGTAATACTGCGATGGATGTGGCGGTTACGGCTAAGCGGCTCGGTGCCAAAGATGTCTATATTATATACCGCCGGTCTTTTAAAGAGATGCCGGCCTGGACTTCTGAACGGGACCGTGCGATAAAAGAAGGTGTGCATTTTCTGATATTGACTCAGCCGCTCGGATTTAATTCCACCAACGGCAAATTGAAATCAATTAAGGTTTGTCCGACCCGATTGGGCGAGCCCGACCGGAGCGGACGACGCCGGCCTGAACCTATAGAGTCGAGCTCTTATGAGCTCGATATGGACATTGTAGTCGAGGCCATAGGACAAAGCTCACCGGAGGAAATCAATGAAATCCTGCCGGGTGTGGAATTAACGAACGGCCTCATTCGCACAAAAGAAGGTTCGCTGGCAACATCAAGGCCGGGAGTTTTTGCCGGCGGCGACCTTGTGAGAGGGGCGTCGACGGTGGTTGCAGCCGTTGCAGACGGAATGAAGGCGGCCAAAGAAATAGATGAATTTCTAAGGAAAAAGAATTAAGTAGGGGCGGTTCGCGAACCGCCCCTACTGCTACGAAGAAAAATGGATTCCTGCTTGCGCAGGAATGACAGAAGTGATTTTAACAGATTTCTTACGAAAGGATTTTGAAAATGGCAGAACGACCCGCAGCAATTGTTACCGGAGCAAGTCGAGGTATTGGAAAAGGTATCGCAAAAGAACTGGCATCATTGGGTTATGATTTGGTGGTCAACCACTTTGACTTTACGATTGAGGGCGAACCGGATGAATCGCGCGCGGTGCAAACTCAAAAAGAAATCAAGGAGCTCGGAGCAAAGTGCGAGAGCCTGCGAGGTGACGTCAGCAGTGCCGGGGACAGGAGCAGTTTGGTTGCTCTGGCCAGGAGCAAATTCGGCAGATGCGATATGTTAGTGAATAATGCCGGCGTCGCACCCTTGAAACGAATGGACATTCTTGAGGTGAGTGAGGAGAGCTATGATAGAGTAATGGGAATAAATCTAAAGGGGCCTTACTTTTTGACTCAGCAGGTGGCTAACTGGATGATTGAACAGAAAAAATCAAATCCGGAGCGGGCGTATCGAATTGTAAGCACAGGCTCAATCTCGGCATACACCAGCTCACCGGCACGTGGGGAATACTGCGTGAGCAAAGCGGGAATTTCAATGATGACGATGCTGTATGCCGACAGGTTGGCTGAATACGGTATCGGAGTATTTGAAATCAGGCCCGGTATCATCCAGACTGATATGACCAGCGTGGTTAAGGACAAATACGACAAGCTGATAGCGGAGGGCCTGACTCCGATTAAACGGTGGGGCCAGCCGGAAGATATCGCAAAGGCGGTCGGTGCCATCGCCGAAGGCAGGCTTGATTTCTCAACCGGCCAGGTCATAAATGTTGATGGGGGCTTTCATTTTAGAAGACTGTAGGGAGTGAGTAATAATGGATATTAAAAGCACAATCACGACACTGTTAAGAGACGGCTTTATTCTCGTCTTTAACCAGGACAAGCTCGACATTGTCAAGACAGCCGAGGCGCTTATAAAGGCGGGTGTTAATAATATGGAAGTAACCTGCCGGATAAATAAGCCTCTGGAGAAACTGTCGCGGCTGCACAGAGAGCTGCCCGATTTTGCGGCCGGCTCGGCAAGTTTAATCGATTCACCCGCGATGCTCGATGTTTATAACAAGGCCCATCCTCAGGATCCGCTACCCTCTTTGCAGGAGGTCGTGGATTCCGGGGCGTGCTATCTTGTATCGGCGATTAACTTCCGTGACGAGAGCTTCGAGAAGTTCGCCGGTAAGCTCCCTATGATACCGGGATGCGGCAGTGTGACTGAGGTTGTCAGCCAGTTTTCCGAGGGCGCGAATCTCTGTAAAATATTCCCGGCCAAGCAGCTCGGCGGGCCCGGCTTTGTCAAGGCGATTGACCCTGCTATTCATAAGACTATCAGCCTGGTACCAACGGGCGGAACAAATCCAACCAACATCCCCGACTATATCGATGCAGGTGTTCTGGTGCTTGGCGGCTCGTTCAGTATGATTGAAAAAGCCACAATGAAGAAAATAATCGATGAGCAGGACTACAATCTTTTGGCTAAAGAGCTGACAATCATTAAACACCTGATAGATTCACGGCGGTCGGAGAAATATCCGGATATTAACTTCACAACGGCTTCCATCGAACAGATAAGCCGAAGTACAGGCAGAAATTTCAATCTAAACTCGTGAAGCGAAATACGAGATGCAAAACGCCACTCATATTACCTTTTGGCGGCAAATTTTATCCGTGACTCTTGTCATATTTTCGCCGGCAGGGATGCCATTGTGTGCGAACACTGTGACCTCTTCTTCGACACTAACAATTAACGCTAAGGATAACGGCTATCGCGGCATCTGGTATATGAATCAGCCGTCCGGCGATGAATATGTTTATAAATACAGCGGCGGACTGGGCACGTACTGCGCCAAACATAAGCCGTTTGCCGTTTACTGCGACAAAGTCAAGAAGACCTTTTTCTGTTACGGCGGAACAACCACAGACAGCAATAGGAAGCTGCTGCATATGGTCTCTTACTATGACCACAAGACGGGGCTGGTGCCCCGGCCGACGATACTCCTTGATAAAAAGACCGATGATGCCCACGATAATCCGGTTATATCTGTTGATGACAAGGGGTACATCTGGATATTCTCGACCTCCCACGGTACGTCGAGGCCTTCATATATCCACAGAAGCAAAAAGCCATACGACATCAGTAAGTTTGAGCTGATAAATGCGAAAAAAATCACCTGCACCGGCGAAAACGCAGGTGCGAGCGAAGACGGCAAAGAAGTTCCAATACTGAAAAGCACGCTTCTTACAGGCGTGACCAATTTTTCGTATATGCAGCCCTGGCACGTCAAAGGAAAAGGATTCATCTGTTTCTTCACTCGCTACAATTATCCAGTTGACCGTACAATTTGCTTTATGACAAGCCCGGATGGCGTCAAATGGTCGAAGTGGACCCGGCTTGCAACAATTGATAAGGGACATTATCAAATCAGCGCTGCAAATCAACATAAGGCGGGGACGGCGTTTAATTTTCACCCTGAGGGAAAAGGTCTGAACTGGCGGACAAATTTGTACTATATCGAAACCGCCGACTTCGGCAAAACCTGGCAGAGCGCCGATGGCCAGAAATTGACGCTGCCGCTGACGAATATTGAGAATCCCGCCCTTATCCATGACTATCGGAAGGAAGGTCTGAACGTATATTTGAAGGATATACGCATGGACAAAGAAAGAAATCCGGTCATTCTTTTTATAACAAGCCGGGGCTATGAATCCGGCCCGAAAAACGACCCTCGCACCTGGACCACCGCTCAATGGACAGGTCGAAGATGGCACATAAGAGCAGCTTTTGTATCAGATAACAATTATGATATGGGCTCGCTCTATATCGAGGACGATGGGACGTGGCGAATAATCGGGCCTTCCGAGACCGGGCCGCAGCCGTATAATCCGGGCGGCGAGATGGCTATGTGGATAAGTAAGAACCAAGGAAAAACCTGGAAAAAAGTCAGACAGCTTACAAAAAACAGTCCATACAATCATACATACGCGCGGCGTCCGGTAAAAGCCCACCCTGATTTTTACGCAATTTGGGCCGACGGGCACGGCAGAAAGCCGTCACAATCTTCCCTTTACTTTTGCGACAAACAGGGAAATGTCCGCATCCTGCCGCGCGAAATGACCGAAAACCTTGTGAAACCAAAACTATTGGAGTATAAATCGGACAATTAGTTTGAATTGTCGAATCACTAATTGTTCGATGGGAGAAAAAATTATGGAGACAAAACAAATAGCCAATCAGACCATTATCTTTCATCGTTATAATACGGTAATTGTAGGTGCTGGAGCGGCGGGAATGAACTGCGCAGTGCATCTGTGTGAATTTATGGAGAAAAAAGGTGCTGCCAATTCTAAGGAAAGAATAGCCGTAGTAACCGCAGGACTGGGCCTGGGCGCATCGCGAATGAGCGGCTCCGACAAGCAGACCTATTATAAAATAGGCACAAGTCCGGATGTACCCGACAGCGCAGAAGAGTTCGCCAAAAGTCTGACAGCGGCTGGGTGCTGCCACGGCGATTCAGCGCTTATCGAGGCAATCGGCTCGCTTCGTGAATTCTATCATTTAGTTCAGGCCGGAGTCCCGTTTCCAACGGATTCTTCAGGTACTTTCATCGGCTACAAGACAGACCATGACCCATACGAACGGGCCACCTCAGCCGGACCTAAAACAAGCCGGTTTATGAGCCAGTGTTTGCAGAAACAGCTCGAAGGGTATGGTGTCAGGATTTACGATGAGCATGAGCTCGCACATTTACTAACCGTCGGCTCCGGTGAAACAAAGCGAATCGCAGGCGTTGTAACTGTTGATAAGAAAAGTGCCGACCAAACAAATCATGCCATAAACGTCTTCTTTGGTTCAAATATAGTTCTGGCCGCCGGTGGGCCGGGCGAGCTGTTCAAAACCACCGTTTACCCAAAGGGCCAGCTTGGAATCCACGGGCTTGCGTTCAAGGCGGGGCTGATTGGGGCCAACCTGACCGAGTCGCAGTTCGGCCTGGCAAGTATCAAATTCCGCTGGAACGTTTCCGGCACTTATATGCAGGCGATTCCGCGAATTTTCAGTACCAACGCTGACGGTAAAAACGAGAAAGAGTTTCTGACGGGCTTTTTCCCGTCAATGAGCAAAATGGCAACGAATATTTTTCTTAAAGGTTATCAATGGCCCTTTGACCCCCAGCGGATTAAGAATCTACAATCATCGTTGGTTGATATTCTCGTATTCAACGAAACGCAAAAAGGCAGGCGGGTATATATGGATTTCCTTAAAAATCCGATAGGCAGTGATTCCATGGATGAGTTTAATATTGATAACCTTGAGTCGGAAGCCAAAGAGTATCTGCAAAAGGCAGGCGCGCTGCAGAAAACACCCATCGAACGCCTGGCACATATGAATACTCCCGCTATCGAGATATATAAAGAGAACGGCATTGATTTATATTACGAGCCGCTTGAGATTGCGGTCTGTGCCCAGCATAACAACGGCGGTTTTGCTGTGAACAAATGGTGGGAGTCCAATATACATCAGACTTTCATAATCGGTGAGATGGCTGGTACACATGGGGTAAAACGTCCCGGTGGCTCGGCCCTTAACGCCGGTCAAACCGGCGGGCTGCGGGCGGCCGAATATATTGTAAACGTCTACGGCTGTGAGCTGCCGGATTATTCAGATAAACAACCTGAGATTGACAAGCAGTTAAGTAACATCGTTGGGGATTTCGAGCGATATGCAAGCCTGTCCGGCCTGGAGCCCGAAGATGTCTTAGAAGAGGTCCGAAGCCGTATGACCGCATCGGGGGGACATATCAGAGAGTTGAACGATGCTCAAAAAGCCCTGAAAGAAGCGGTAAAGCTCTACAAAGGCATACAACAAAAAGGATTCAATGCAAAAGATGCCAAGGCTTTCATTACATCAATCCAGGCCGAGCATCTGGCTCTGGCCAGCGTTGCGTATCTCAAGGCCGTTGTGGAATTGCTCAAACAAGGCAGCGGCTCGCGGGGTTCGCATCTTGTCCTTTCCGAAGATGGTATTGAAATACATCCTGATGTGATTGATAAAGCCACAAACAAACCCTTGAAGTTCAAACCTGAGAACAAGTCGCTAAGAAGCACTGTATTGCAGGTTGAATACGACGAAAGTTCACCCGATTTGTTTCGGTGCAGGAATATCAAACTAAGACCTGCGCCGACCGATAGGAAGGCATTTGAGCCGGCCTGGCAGGATTATAGAGAGGGAAAAATCTACAGCAGCTAAAGTACATTAGAAGGAGGATCTCCATGGCAATAATAGATGCAAAGCCGAAGTCGGAATGCAAGTATGACATACTCTCGTTAGGTGAAATAATGATTCGACTGGACCCGGGTGAAGAAAGGATTCATACGACCCGGCATTTTCGGGTTTGGGAGGGCGGCGGAGAGTACAATGTCGCCAGGGGCCTTAAACGCTGTTTCTCTCAAAGAGCTGCGGTTGTCACCGCCCTTGTGGATAATCCCGTCGGGAGACTGCTTGAGGACTTGATGTATCAGGGCGGCGTGAGTATGGAGTATGTCAAGTGGGTGCCGTACGACGGCATCGGCAGGAAGGTAAGGATTGGCTTGAATTTCACCGAGCGAGGCTATGGTGTACGGGCCGCTGTGGGCTGTTCGGACAGGGCAAACAGCGCCGCCTCGCAGCTAAAGAAAGGTGACATCGACTGGGACGGCATATTCGGCACCGACGGCATACGATGGTTCCACACCGGAGGCATTTTTGCAGGGCTCTCGCAGACGACACCCGATGTTATCATCGAGGCCGTCACTACAGCCAAAAAGCACGGCACCATAGTTTCCTACGACCTTAACTTCCGCAATTCACTCTGGAAGGATATCGGCGGTCAGGAAAAGGCAATGGAAGTCAATCGTGCTATCGCACCGCACGTTGATGTGATGCTCGGAAACGAAGAAGACTTCACGGCCGCTCTCGGTTTTGAGGTAAAAGGCACCGGCAAGAGCTTCTCCAAGCTCGACCCGACGAATTTCAAGAAAATGATCGAGCAGGTAACAAGTGAGTTTCCAAATTTCAAAGTCGTAGCCACAACTCTGCGGAATGCGAAAACAGCTTCGGTAAACGACTGGGGTGCTATTATCTACGCCGACGGTAAATTTCACGATGCCACGCTCAGAACGGACCTTGAAATATACGACCGTGTCGGAGGCGGTGACAGCTTTGCCTCCGGCCTGTTATATGCTCTTATGGAGGGAAAAACACCCTCCGAGGCGGTCAATTACGGTGCCGCCCATGGCGCTCTGGCAATGACTACACCCGGTGATACAACCACGGCCAGTCTTCGTGAAGTCGAGAAAGTCATTAAAGGCGGCGGCGCCAGAGTTGATAGATAGTCCGAACACGATGTTCGAAAAAAGATATTTATGAGTGTTCAAGCGCTTAAATGGATTGGCGGTGTTGACGGTTTCTTAGAGCTTATAGACCAGCGGCGATTGCCTGCCGAATTTATTAAGCTGCAGTGCCGCTCGATAGGACAGCTTTTTGAATCAATAAAGACGCTTGCCGTTCGGGGCGCCCCGGCTATCGGTGTTTCGGCGGGATACGGGCTGGTCTTGTCTATGCAAAAGCTAAATCCCTCAGATAGTCTGGAAGAAGGACTTAAAGTCCTGGCCGAGGCAAGCGATTATTTAGCATCATCACGCCCTACCGCTGTAAACTTGTTCTGGGCGCTGGAGCGGATTTGTCAGAATGCCAAGGAGTTTGTGACCGGTCAGCATCAAGCAACGGTGCAAGAATTGCGCGAGGCTGTTTTGGCCGAGGCGAATGCTATCTATCGGGAAGACGTGGATATGTGCCGGCGGATTGGTCAAAACGGGGAAAGGTTTATCAAAGAAGGCGCTGGTATTTTGACACACTGCAACGCAGGTGCACTTGCGACTGCGGGACAAGGGACGGCCTTGTCGGTGATGTTTGAGGCACATAAAAAAGGAAGGAAGTTCAGGGTCTATGCAGATGAAACCCGGCCATTGCTGCAGGGCGCGCGGTTGACAGCCTGGGAGCTCAAGCAGGCGGGAATTGATGTTACAGTGATTTGCGACAATATGGCCGGATGGCTGATGAAGCAGGGTAAGGTCGATGCGGTTATAACTGGCGCTGACCGAATCGCGACAAACGGAGATGCGGCTAACAAAATCGGCACCTACAGCCTGAGCATTCTCGCCCGGGAGCACAACATACCGTTTTATATTGCAGCGCCTTCAAGCACGTTCGATTTGAGAATAAAAAGCGGGGCCGAGATAGCCATTGAACAAAGGTCGGCTGACGAAGTAGCGTTCTTTGGCGATAGAAAGACTGCACCAGAAGGGGTTGACATTTACAATCCGGCCTTTGACATCACGGAGGCACAGGATATTACCGCTATCATTACCGAGAGAGGGGTAATTAAAAATCCCAACGCCAGCAGTATCTTCGAACATTTGAGCTGAAGACATAAAGAAAAAGGAATGATGGTTAAACCGCAGGAACAAAGTTCACAATCGTCTAAGGTGAACATCGGCCCGTCCGACGATGCTGTAAAGCACGCTTCCGACAGGCGTGGCGGAAGCAAAGAGTTACAGCCCCGCTGGCGCAAACGCAATTCGTACTATTATAACTGGCTGGATAAAATATATAAATTCGTTGTTCGCCCGAACAGCAGAGTTCTACATATTGGTTGTGAATGCGGCGACCTTCTGGCGGCGGTTAGGCCGAGCTATGGTGTTGGAGTTGATGCGGACCCCGAGATGATTGAATTGGCAAAGAAGCGATTCGGCCATCTGAAATTCTATACGATGGACCCGCATGAGCTGGAGCTTGATGAGAAATTCGATTACGTTTTGATCTGTAATTCCCTTGATCGCTGGCACGACATACAGCAGGTGCTGGAACGTATTCGTCCATTAACTAAAGAAAGCACACGGATTGTAATAACCTATTATAATTATCTTTGGGAAGGTATTTTGAGTTTAGGCTCGCTTGTTGGAATTCGTCGGCCTTACTCATATCAAAACTGGCTTCCCCCGGAAGACATTGCAAACCTGCTCAAATTGGCCGACTACGACGTTATTCGCACTACCTCCTATCTAATGATGCCGAAGCGTATCCCGCCATTGACAACTTTTTGCAATTATTTTCTTTCTTTACTGCCAGGGTTTCGCTTTTTCAATTTAGTGGAGCTTGTGATAGCCCATCCGGCCCATGCTGCTCTGCGCGATGAGGATTTATTTGTTTCGGTAATAGTACCGTGCAGAAATGAGCGAGGTAATATCGAAGATGCGGTGAAACGAATTCCCCAGATGGGTCGGGAAACGGAGATAATCTTTGTTGACGGAAACAGCACGGACGGCACAGCCGAGGAGATAGAACATCAGATAGCAAAGAACCCGGAAAGAATTATTCGTTTGGTTCATCAAGGTGACGAGGCGGGCAAGGGCGATGCGGTAAGAAAAGGTTTCGCAACGGCCAAAGGAGATGTGCTGGTTATCCAGGATGCGGATTTGACGGCTCGACCTGAAGATTTGCCGAAGTTCTTTAGAGCGCTGCGCGACGGTAAAGGTGAGTTCATCAACGGCTCGCGGCTTGTTTATCCGATGGAAAAGCGGGCGATGCGCTTTTTAAATCTTCTTGGAAACAAGTTTTACGGTGTATTGTTTAGCTGGTTGTTAGGCCAAAGATTCAGAGATACACTTTGTGGAACAAAAATGATTCGCAAAGAAGACTATGAGCTGATAGAGGCCAATCGTTCGTATTTTGGTGACTTTGACCCATTTGGCGACTTTGACCTTATCTTTGGAGTGATAAAGCAAAACCTTAAGGTGGTTGAGGTGCCGGTAACCTATTGTGCAAGAACTTACGGCAAGACAAAAATAAGTCGTTTCACACACGGCTGGCTCCTGCTTAAAATGAGCTGGATAGCATTTAAGAAAATCAAGTGGCTTGGAATCCCGCACTTACTTTGACCTAACGGGATTCGCTTATTGGAGCCGTTATGAAAAGAAACCAAAGTAAGTGCGGGATACCTAAGCTGAAGCTGTTACCTTACCGCCAATACGCCGGCGTGGACCGCGACGACCCGCTTCGATTCTACTTTTGGTCTGTCATTGGTAAGATATATCGCCGACGGATTGAGCTGTGCTTAGCAGAGTGCACGGGCGGTCAGCGCGTTCTGGAAGTGGGTTTTGGCTCCGGTGTTGCATTTCTAAATCTTAATGATAATTATAAAGAAATCTATGGGCTTGACCTCAACGTGTCGGTCGAAGATGTCACGGCCGTGTTTAAGACAAGACAGATTGAGACGCATTTGCAGAACGGCAGTGTGTTATCTATGCCGTATGAGGATGATGTTTTTGATACTGTTTTGCTGATAAGCATTCTTGAGCATCTAAAGCCATTTGAGCAAACGCAGGCCTTTCGGGAGATCCGCCGGGTCCTTAGGCCAGGCGGCCAGGCGATATATGGTGTGCCGATTGAGCGAGGCTTTATGGTATTTATGTTCCGGCTATTAGGCTGCAACATCCGTGTGCATCATTTTTCTACAGAAAAGGATGTATTCAACGCCGCCGACAGCATTTTGGAGAAGGTACGAGTTTTTCAGATACAAAGCATCTCCTCTTTATTCGGGCCGGTCTATGAGGTAGGGCATTTTGTTAAGGGTGGCTTTAACGGACAGCCGTAGCGTTCAATAAAATTAAATGGTCCGGAAAATTATGAAGGTCATTGAATGGTTCAAATTACCAGAGACTATAGGCATTGAAGACCTTGATGACCCTGCTACAACATTATTGCACGCGGAGATTATACAGAAAAAACCGTTCCTGAAAAAAATATACATTGATTTTTATGAACAGTTTAAAAAGTCGATATCTAACTCCGAAGAAAAAGTCCTTGTTGAGCTTGGCAGCGGTGGCGGCTTTATTAAAGAGGTAATCAGCAACGTGATTACATCCGATGTTCTTGAATTGCCGAATGTCGATAAGATTTTCTCAGCCCTTGATATGCCATTTGAGGAAGCAAGTGTGGATGCTTTTTTTATGTTTGATGTTCTTCATCACATAGCTGAACCGAGGGCTTTCTTCAAAGAAGCCTTGCGGTGCCTTAAAATTGGCGGCAAAGTCGTTATGATTGAACCTGCAAATACATTATGGTCAAGATTCATCTATAAAAACTTCCACTATGAGGCTTTTGACACGCAAGCCCCCGAATGGGGCTGTTGGGGGCAGGCAAAATGGGAATTGGGACCCCGCAAAGCGGGAACCCTGCAAAAGTCAGGGCCTCTTTCAGGTGCAAATGGTGCGCTTGCCTGGATAATCTTTTGGCGCGACCGAAAGATATTCGAAAGCGAATTCCCGTCTTTAAGAATCGTTAGAAAGCGCAATCATACACCGCTGCGGTACTTGCTTAGCGGCGGTCTGAAATTGCGTCAATTAGTTCCATCGTTTAGTTATCCGGCTGTTAAAGCCATAGAATATACATTGTCCCCAATCAATGATTTGCTGGGTATGTTTCAGACAATAGAGCTGGAAAAGACTGCTTTTTAGCTGTGTTTACTCCGTTAGAAATGAGACATATAACGTTTGCTCTACCGGCAGCAGACTTTCTAACAGGGTTAGTCCACTGCGATTACCTCTTTAATCTCAGGGATTTTTTCTCTGAGGATTCTTTCGATTCCCATCTTCAACGTCATCGTAGCCCCGGGGCAACCCTGGCAGGCCCCCTGCAGGCGAACCTTGACGGTGTTGTCCTGGTCTATTCCGACCAGCTCAACATCTCCGCCGTGGCTTTGCAGACTCTCCCGAATGGCCTCGATTGTATCCTGGACCTTTTCTTCCATAGTTTTTTCGGTGTTAGTTTCGCTGCAACCGCAATTTTCACACATAAGAAATCTCCAAAAAATTCATTTAGCGATATTATTATACCGGCAATTTAGCTTTTGACCAGCTTTTTTTGTATTGAAATTGGGTTTGTTTTGGTTTTGTTTTTTTGGGCCGGAAGGTGGTTCATTTTCATAATCCTTTTGTAAAAAAGCGGTTGCGTTCATTTTGGGTTTTTCGGGAATTGGGTTTGTTTATTTGGACTGTGAAATCATCCTTTTTTCTGTAATCCTTTGTTAAAGTTAAGCTTGCGTTCATTTTGGCTCTTTTTAAATTGGGTTTGATTGGGTTTGAATTGGGTTTGTTTTTTTGCTCCGCCAGCGGGATTACATTTTCATAATCAATTGTATTATATGGACTTACGTTCACTTGACTTTTTTGGAAATTGGGTTTGTTTTGCATAAAAAGGGCTGATTTGTAGAGGATTCTCGACAGATGTAGAGGGCAGATGATCGTATTGCGTATCGCGTATTGCGTATTGCATAGATAGTAACCCAGGGTTGCATTTGGTAGTCTGAAATCCTAAATTCTAAATCCGAAATCCGAAAAAAAATTCAAAATACACAAATGTAAATGTTCAAAAACGGTTCCCTGCCTAAAGCATGCAGGGATTCGGGCTGGCTGGCTCTAAGTCCTTGCTGCGCTGCAGCTTACGACATGAAAACTGAAATGTCATTTTCGCCTGCTGGCGGTTTACGTTAGCCTGCTGGCAAACATAATTGCATTTTAACATAGCTTCAAACAATGTCAACAAAAAAATGACCAAAAAAAGCGTTTTTTTTAGCCACAGAGCACAAAGAGGACTCATAGAATTCAATAATATTTAACCACGAATTGACACGAATTCACACGAAGTTTTTTTAGATAGGATTAACCGGATTTACACGAATTTAACCCAAAAAAACGGCGAAAAATGCACTTTTTTCAAATTAACATTTTGTTAGTTTGGGGGAGATAGGGAAGTTACAATATTATCGGACGTTGCGGTTTTGGGGTGGTGGAAGTGCTTATGTGGTATGGGAGGGAGGTGGTTGAAGTGGAGGAGGTGGTTGGAGTGGATTCTATTCGTCATAATAACAGATCAGTTAAGGGTTTGTGATTGGTTATTTGGGTCCCCGCTACTCGCTTTGCGAGTAAAGCGCGGGGATCTTCGCTGCGCTGCGAGACGGTTTATGTTTGACTGCTGGCTAATATTTGCGTATTATAACATAATATCAAACAAAAGTCAAAGAAAAATGGCCAAAAATGCACTTTTTTTGGCAACCTTTTACCAAATGAGATGCTGGCTACTCGTTAGTGAGGAATGAGCTAAAGTGAGCTAAAGCTGGATGCGTGGAGAGGTGGATAAATGGATGCGTAAATGCGTAGATGAGGGGAAGCAAGATGGGAATTATTATTTTTTGTTGAAAATTTTGATTCAATGGTATAGATTTTTCATTAGCGAGTGAACGAGGACATCTTTGATTAGCAGTTCAATTTTCAGGTGGTTGTTTGAGTTTTTGGCGGGCTGTTATTTTTATAATTAGGTGTGGAAATGATTTTATAGGTGACTGTACATAGTTTACTTTGGTCAGTCTGAGGCTTTACTATCCTAAATTCATACTGATTCTAAGGTCTAAAAATTCAATCGTTCAATTTTGAAGATTGTATATCTTGTTATTATTATTGAAACTAAGGTTTTTTGTTGTGGCAAACTTCAGAAAGAATTAGAATCAAACAGAATAGCAAATTACTGTATAAAGTTCGATAGTAATTTAGAGCCATGAATGATTTATCGAATAGCTTTATAATAGGATTAACTGGTTCTGTAGGAAGTGGTTGTACGACTTTAAGCAAAGGTTTAGCAAATAAAGGTTTCAGACGAATTTCTGTTTCTGATTTAATAAAGAAAAAGTTTAAGGAATTATATCCCGAAAAAGAACCTACCCTTGAAAGTTTTGGAGAAGATTGGCGGGCTGAACTACAGGATATTGGAAACAACGGCAGAAATGGAGATTTTGTGAACCAACGGAACCTTAAAAAGGATTATAGAAGCTATTGGGTTGAATTAGCATTAAAGGATGTGCATGACGAACAAATCGTCATTGACGGGATTAGAAATATTGGCGAGGTTGAATCGCTCCGAAATCGCTTGCCACATTTTTGGCTTGTAGCTGTCTATGCCAATTATGAGACACAATGGAATCGCATAAAGCCTTTTAACTTATACCGTAACGAAGAGACATTCAAAAGGGACAATAATAGAGATTCGGGAGAAGATGAACCGTATGGCCAAACTGTTCAAAAATGTGTCTACGAATCGGATTATGTTTTAAGAAATGACAAGGATATACAACCTTCCAGAATTGTTGAGGATAATCTTGCCGAAAAACTTATACGGGACATTTCAGGCATGAAAGGAGATAAGGAGTTCCGTGATGCTTTACCGGCAGAAGTATTTATGGCAACCGCTGTCTCTCAATCACATGCTTCTCAGTGCATAAGGAGGAAAGTAGGAGCGTTGGTTGTCGATGAAGAAAATAAGATTCCATTAAGTGTTGGTTACAATGACAACCCTATAGGAATGGAATCATGCTTTTCTCTTTTTAATGGACAATGTTATAAAGATATGATAATGGAAAGCAAACTTGAGAGAATGGTCCCGTTTTTTTGCCCAGAGTGTGGGAAAGAGCATCTGACTCTTGGGCCGCCGTGGAAGTGTAATGGTAAAAAGGAAAATGGTTCACCTTGTAGATGTAGTTTTAGACACAAATTCTTTCCAAGTCGAAATATAGAACTTTGCACGGCTATTCATGCTGAGGAACGGGCTATAAAGAGTTTGGGTCAAAGAAAAGTAGAAAAACTTACGCTTTACGTCAATACATTTCCTTGTTTACAATGTGCTCGGCACATTAAGGATGCGGGCATAACTAAAGTGGTTTATATTGAGGCTTATCCAATAGAGGAAGCTGTAGATTATATAAAAATAAACGGAATTGAGACTGAACCCTTTGAAGGATTCAAACCAAGAAAGTTCAATCAGGTTTTCAGGCAAATTGAATAATAACGACTTTTCTGTTAAGGAGGCTGACAATGCGGTATCTTTGTCCAAAGTGTGGTCGGCATGGAATGCAATGGGATGCTCGTGCAAAAGTACTAATGTGTTACTATAACACATGTCATCATGTTATTCGTATGAACAATCGGAAGACTATGCCAAATCCAGAAGAAACTTTAGCTGCCATAAAAAAAGCTTCTGAGGCAATTCAAAATAGGACTATAGAAACCGATTTTGCAAAACCTTGAGCAGAGCACACAGAAACTGATCTGATAACGCGGTTTTCATTTACCAATATCATATGGTAGTACCTAATATTTGTTTGGTATACTTAATATTTTCCCCCTTTTTTAACAACACACAACAAATTGGTGGGATTATCTACAAAGACATTGTAAAGCAAATATGATTTGTAGTGGATAAGATTTAACCTGACAATCAGGCAACCACGTTACAAGTTCGGGCGAAATGGAGAGAAGGAATATCGAATCCTTCGACTGCCCCTTTGACTGCGCTCAGGGCTTCGGCTTTTTCAGGGCTTCAGCTAATTCAGGGCAGGCTTTACTCAGGGTGAAATCCGAAGCTCAGTGTAAACTCACTTAATGAGTACTTTGATTAAGTCTTGTTTCTTTGCTCTTGAGAAGCCCTTAATCTGCTTTTCTCTTCGCGCAGCTTGATGTTTGTTTTGAAAATTCTCTTTATAAAGCAACGGAGGGTTACCATGTTGTTTTAAGCGATTTTTGAGATCGGTTGTTATTCCCGTGTAAAACTTTTCCCTCTGCTTAATAATGTAAAGATACCACATAATGTATTTAGGGGTAGAAGATAACAGAAAGGGAGGGGGGAGGCAAGGGAAATTTTGGTTAATTTGTTAATTAGTGAATTGGTTAATTAGGTTATCAGATGAACAGGAAATCAGGGTGGTTTGGATATATATGGTTCGGGCGAGGGCGGTTCGCGAACCGCCCCTACGTTCGGGAGCAAAAGGAGAAAAAATCTTTATTGTCGGCCATATAAATTGCCGAAAATAATTGACAGAGGTGGTTGGTTGTCGTATAATGCTTTTGTATTTGTGTGAAAACATGCAAATACGACCCTGAGACGTCCTTAGTATGGGATGGTTACGGTATTATGGCAGGGTTTAGAATCTTCGGATGATTCGGCCGTATTCCTGTTGTTGAAACGGTTGATTCGCCGTAAGGGCCCAGCAGAGCCATAATTGAGGGTTCCCATAAAAAAAGGGAATCGCCGGAATAACAAAAAGGGGTTCTATTCCCCGTTTTTACGGGGACAAGCTTGTGAAGCCGGTGTGTAGGGCACAAGTTCGACTGCCGGCGGCCAAGGATAGAGCCCGTGGTGTTTGTCAGGAAAGGAATAAAGAGATGAAATCCAAATCCCGCACTTCGGCTGATTCAGCCGGTAATTTCACCATTAAAACAGGTGCACAAATCATCGTCGATACGCTCCTTGAACAAGGTGTGGAGACAATGTTCGGCTATCTTGGTGGCGTGGTGCTGCCTTTGTTCGACAGGTTGTATGATGCGCCGATTAATTTTGTAGTTCCGCGTCACGAACAGGGCGGGTGCCATATGGCTGACGCATACGCCCGCGCCAGTGGGAAAGTCGGCGTTATGGTCGCGACCAGCGGCCCGGGTGCGTGCAACTTAGTTACCGGTCTTGCTACGGCGATGATGGACTCGGTACCGGTGGTTGCCCTGACGGGACAGGTCCGCACAGAGCTTATCGGAAATGACGCATTCCAGGAGGCTGACACTACCGGTATTACCCGTCCGGTTACGAAATACAACTCTATTGTCAAAGACGTTAAGGATGTAGCTCGAACGATTCGGGAGGCATTTTATATTGCCTCGACCGGTCGGCCCGGCCCGGTGCTGGTTGATATACCGGTTGACGTGCAGTTCAACAAGTGCAGTACCGACGGTCCGGTCGAGATGAAGCTGCCGGGTTACAGAGTTCGGACCAAAGGACACGCCAAACAGATATCAACGGCTGCGCAGGCGATAAATCAATCAAAGCAGCCGGTGCTATACGTCGGCGGCGGTGTTGTCAGCGCCAACGCAAGCCAGGAGCTAAGAGCATTGGTGGAAAAAGCGCATCTGCCCGTAACCATGACACTTTTAGGATTAGGCAGTTACGACCAGAGAAAGCCGGAATCTCTGGATATGCTCGGGATGCACGGCGCTGCGTATGCCAATTATGCCGTACAGGAGTGCGATTTGTTGATTGCCATAGGTGCCCGGTTTGACGACCGGGTCACGGGCAAAGTCGAGACGTTTGCTCCGCACGCTAAGATAATCCATATCGATATTGACCCCTCGAGTATATCGAAGAATGTCAGCGTGGATATTCCTGTTGTGGGCGATGCCAAAGTCATCCTCGGTGAGCTGGTTAAGGAAGTTGAATATCACGAGAGAAAAAGATGGTTCAATAAAATTGCCGAATGGAAAGAGAAGTTTCCCTTTCGGTATGACCAGGATTCATCGACGATTAAGCCCCAGTTTGTTATTGATGAGCTTTGCCGTCAGACCAAAAATGGGGCAATCGTAACAACTGGCGTCGGCCAAAATCAGATGTGGGCGGCCCAATTTTATAAATTCATCAGACCCAGACAGCTCATAAGCTCCGGCGGACTCGGGACGATGGGCTACGGTCTGCCGGCCGCCATAGGCGCTCAGGTAGCTATGCCCGATGCTACGGTTATTGATATTGACGGCGACCACAGTTTCAATATGACGATGACGGAGCTTGCAACGGCGGTTGAGCACAATTTGCCGATAAATGTCTGTATCTTAAATAACGGATATATGGGAATGGTTCGGCAGTGGCAGGAGCTTTTCTATAATAAGCGCTATTCCAAGAGCTATCTGTCCAATCCGGACTACGCGGTCATTGCGCGTGCGATGGGTGCGGTTGGGATTACCGTCGATAAAAAAGAAGATGTTCCCAAAGCGGTCAAGCAGATGTTAGCGGAAAAGAAGCCCTGCGTCGTTGACTTTAGAGTCGAGAGGGAAGAAAATGTCTGGCCGATGGTTCCGGCGGGCAAAAGTATAGATGAGATGAGCGGGCTTGATATACTGGAAAGGTTAATCTGATTTGAGCTTAGAACTTATAAATAAATTATCTTCCATTTTTGGCTGGCTGCGGCTTCGGCTGGCGGTGTCAGCAAAACTCGGACTACCAACCAGTAGGCCTGCGTTTTGCTTCCTTGCCAGCCTTGTCCTCGCTGGAGCCAAAACGAAACCTAATTTATTTACCAGTCCTTAGAAAGTTGGATGAAAAATGAAGCATATAATAAGTGCATTGGTAGAAAACAAGCCGGGCGTTCTTGCCCATGTTGCGGGGATGTTTGCGGCGCGGGCGTTTAATATTGATTCGCTGGTTGTCGGCCGAACCGAAGACCCCCAGTTGAGCCGGATGACGATTGTTGTTATCGGCGACGACAGGGTCCTCGAGCAAGTCCGGAAACAATTGGCCAGAATTGTTCCAGTCGTTAAGGTTCAGGATTTTGTCGGACAGCCGGTAGTAGCACGTGATTTGATGCTTATAGCCATATCTGCACCCCCGGAGAAGCGGTCTGAAATCTTATCGCTGATAGAAATGTTCAGGGGCAAAGTTGTGGATATCGGCCAGAAGTTTGTCATGGTCGAAATCAGCGGGCCAGAGGCCAAGATAGAGGCCTTCATCAATGTGTGCAAGCCTTATGGGATTAAGAGCGTGGCGAGAACCGGGACAATAGCAATGCCGCGACATGCAAAAATTGAACCGTGATTCGTATCACGTCAAGCACCAAACGAGTGCTCTGTCAAAGCTCAAATGATGGTTTGTCATTCCCACGAAAGCGGGAATCAAGACTTATTGATAGTACTGGATTCCGCATCAAGTGCGGAATGACAGCCCTCAAAGCACGAGAGGCGAAGGGGGATTGGCATGCCTATAAATTCCTTGCCTAATCAGCAGCTTTTAATATAATGCGCAGGTGCGAAATCCGGCGGTTGACCGGATGACTCACCGTTTCAGCGAATTCGAGCCGGGTTTCGGGTTTTGAAGAGGTTCAAGAGCAAGGATAGATGGATTAATAATTCCTGGAATACAAACAGAGTAAGGAGAATTGAAGCTATGGCAGCAAAAATCTATTACGAAAAAGACGCTCCGATAAATGCGTTAAAGGGCAAAAAAGTAGCGGTTATCGGCTACGGCAGTCAGGGCCATGCCCACAGCCTAAATCTGCGCGACAGCAGTATAGAAGTGGCGGTGGCTGAGCTGGAAGGGACAGATAACTTTAAGCTGGCGATCGAGCACGGCTTTTCGCCAACCGATATAAAAAAGGCTATGGACGGCGCGACGCTGATTATCGTAACCGTTCCGGATGAGATTCAAGCGAAAGTTTATGCTGATTCAATAGGCCCTAATCTTGTGGCCGGCCAGACGCTTGGCTTTTGTCACGGCTTTAATATTCATTTCAAGTATATTGTGCCGCCGGAGACTGTTAACGTCGTGATGATTGCACCGAAAGGACCGGGGCATCTGGTTCGCAGTGAGTTCGAAAAAGGCGGCGGTGTGGCAAACCTTATAGCTGTCCAGCGGGATGCAACCGGCGATGCCAGGCAAATCGCCTTAGCCTGGGCAAATGGAATAGGCGGCGCCAGAGCGGGTGTTATTGAAACAACATTCAAAGAAGAGACAGAAACGGATTTGTTCGGTGAGCAGTGTGTTCTTTGTGGCGGTCTGACGTCGCTTATTAAAGCCGGCTTTGAAACGTTAGTAGAAGCCGGATACCAGCCCGAGATTGCTTATTTCGAATGTATGCATGAGGTGAAACTTATAGTTGACCTTATGTATCAGGGCGGCATGAGCTATATGCGGTACAGCATATCCAATACCGCCGAATACGGTGATTTGACCCGCGGGCCGAGGATTATTCCTGAGCAAATCAAAGCCGAGATGAAAAAAATACTGTCGGAGGTTACATCCGGCGAATTCGCCAAAGAATGGGTAAACGAATACAAGTCGGGACTTAAAAACTTCAAAGCGCTATATGAAAAAGACCACAACAGCCAACTGGAAACGGTCGGGCGAAAATTGCGAAAGATGATGAAGTGGATTGATTCGAAAGAAGCCTAAAAGCAAGAAGAATGTTTCGAGAATCATTATTCGCGACACGAAGTACGAAAGGCCAGAGGAAAGATGTTATGAGGCGGATAAGAGCAAAGCAAATTACGATCATTGACTGTTGGTTCGCGGCGAAGAAATCAAAAATTGTAAGTCGTAAATCGGTGGTTGCAATGTGTATCTTCGCTGTTTTGCTTCTGGGTACTTTGTTAGGGGGCTGTTCCCCATGGGCCGGGTCTCGGCAGCTTTCCTATCAGGCGAAACTTTCGGCCCCCTATGACCAGATAAAGGTAAAACAGAGCATCATTCACGACACGGTGCCTAAAATTCAAAGGTTGCAAGATGAGCTTGAACCCGGTTTTGCAGAAGCTGAGCTGATTAGCCATGGCAAGAACGTGGTAGTCTCATTGGGACAAAGCAAAGATGGTTTCAAGACCTGGTTCAATATGGTTACTTTCCAGGAGAAGGAATTGAATGCGGTACGCAAGTATTTCTTTTTCGTAGATGATAAGGCCGAGAGTTTTCAGCTTAGTCCCAGTCGAGGCCTCAGGTATGACTGCGAAATGGTAATAGGAGAAGAAATGCTTGCTGAGCCCGGCACAACCGAAAATGCAAGGCGAATTGCTATGCTGCGGAACATTTTAGACAATTTTCACAAGGATATAAATGAACTTAGTGAGGATACAGCCACCAACGAACAAGAAAATAAAATGCTTGATATTTGCATGATGCTCATAAATCAAACATTTGAGGTGATTTTGCGCGAGCTGGACAGCTCACCTGTGCTGGCAACGAGACTGAGCCAGCCCGGAGGTGTTGAATTCGACCACATCAATTTCGACAAGGGCAAAATCCAAATGGTTGTCAGAGGGGATACTGTTATGGTCAAAATCCGCTTAGGCGCGTTTACGCATATGATAGAAGTCAAAAAAAGCAAACCAAAAAAAGAGCGGGTACGTAAGCCGAGTTCTGTACCCCGCCTCTGGTAGCGGCGTATGGCGACCATTTATCTTGACCAACTGTTGCCAGTTGGCTCTTTAGCGACCTACCCGCTGGCGGAGTCCGCCCAAAGAACGGCGGACTCACACTCGGGCCGAGTTGCCAGCTACTTGGTCTTGCAGGCGGTGGGGTTTACCCTGCCGGCGTCGTCACCGACGCCGCGGTGCGCTCTTACCGCACCATTTCACCATTGCCTGTGTTCCGGCAAGCCGAAATCATCGGCTGTGTATTTTCTGTGGCACTTTCCCTCGGGTCGCCCCGGGTGGCTGTTAGCCACCACCGTGCCCTGTCCTGCTCGGACTTTCCTCCCCCGCCGTTTTGCTTCGCAAAAGCGAAGCAGCGGGGGCGGCCGCCCGACCCACTCTTTCAATTGAATATTCTAGTACGTTACGACATTTTAATTTTTGGATATAGGTTGTTCCCGTTTGATGCTGAATTCAGGCAATTAACAAACTGGATTCCCGCTTTCGCGGGAATGACAACTCACGAAATCAAATGTCATAGAGTACTAGTACCAACTACGAACTATTATAGCAAAAGTTTGCTTGATTTCCCACGGTTTTGTTGCTGATTAAAAATATTTAAGCAGCTACTCTTCCGGCAACCGCTTTGTGATTTCTAAATGTTTTTTAAAGTGCTCATCATCGGTTTCGGGGAAATCGATTCTATAGTGGACACCTCGACTTTCCCGCCTCATTTGAGCAGATTGGGCCATAAGCAGGCAAACGGTGAGCATATTCTGGCATTCCCAGCCATCGGGGGAATCAAAGACTTTGTCCATCACATAGCGCTGCCAGAAACTGATAATCTCCTGGGTCTCAGCGAGTAGTTGTGCCTTTCTGGCGATGCCGACATTTCGCCACATAAGAGCACGAAGTGAGTTTCTAATATCAGCGGTATCTAAACGGGTGCGGTCTGAGAGTGGTATTTGATATTTTATCAAAGGGTGCTTGATATGGGCGACGCCCGATGTTTTATCTTGCGAAATCGCTTGTCCGGCTATTTTGCCGAATACGAGGCCTTCGAGCAGAGAGTTACTGCCGAGTCTATTTGCGCCGTGCAGTCCGGTGGAAGCTATTTCACCGCAGGCGTAAAGATTTTCGATATTTGTTTTAGCCGAGCTGTCGGTCTTTACACCGCCTATCATATAGTGTGCGCTGGGTCGAACAGGGATGAGGTCGTGGGTAATATCTATGTCAAAACTTTCGAGCAGCTCGTTAATTTGCGGGAATCTTTTTGCAAAATATGCCTTATCGAAGTGTCGAACGTCCAGATAGACATGTGTTGACTCAGTTTTTCGCATCTGGGTAAGGATAGCCCTGCTGACAATGTCACGCGGCGCAAGCTCGGCGGCCTCGTGGTATTCCTTCATAAAACGCCGGCCCTTGTTATCCAGGAGGACCGCCCCTTCGCCTCGAATTGTCTCGGTAATCAAGGCCCGCGTGGCACCTGCAATGTAGAGCGTAGTCGGGTGGAACTGCATAAACTCCAAATCCTGCAATACGGCACCGGCGCGGTAAGCCATAGCAACACCATCGCCCGTTGCAACTTCTGGGTTTGTGGTTTCGCGGTAGAGCTGGCCTGCCCCTCCGGTTGCCAGGATTGTGTTTGCAGCCCAGATTATCTCCAGACCCCTGCGATTGTCGTAGCCGATTATTCCTACGCACTTGTTGTCATCGCTGGTGAGCAAATCGATAGCGTAGAAGTTTTCCAATATTCTGATATTTGAGGTCTGACTGACTTTTTTTATAAGTGCCTCTGCAATTATTCGTCCGGTTTCATCACCGTGGGCGTGAGCAACACGAGGGCAACTGTGGCCACCTTCGAGGGTAGTGGCGATATGCCCGTCAATCAGGTCGAATTCAGTACCCCAGCGGAGCAATTGCTCTATCAGTTCCGGGCCCTGGCGAACGACCAAGTCAACTATGCCGTCGTCACATATCCCGCAGCCGGTGTTAAGTGTATCGACTATGTGTGATTCGAATGTATCTGCTTTATTAAGCACAGAGGCAATACCGCCCTGGGCTTTGGCAGTGTTACTATTTTTCACGGTATCTTTACAAACGACGATGACGTTGCAGTGCTCGGATGCTTCAATGGCGGCACGAAAGCCTGCGATGCCGGCTCCTATCACCAGACAATCAGTAAAAAGCTGGTGTGTAGAGATAGAGTCGATGTTTACCAGATAGCGTCTGGGCTCGGTAAACACACCATTTTGCGTTTGGGGTTTCTGTTTAAATCCCGGCTGAGAAGTCATAAATTTTTACCTAAGTATATATTGTTTTGAGCCGTCATTAAGGTTTGACGGCCTTGGAAATACTTGGAACTTTGGCTTTCCTTTGAAGCAAAACAATTTCACCGGGGAATAATCTAACATCATCGGCGTATTTAATTACGAAGCCCTGGAGCTCTTTTGTCGTTGCTGTCAGAAGAAGCCTGTCCTCAATTGAGGTATGTTTGACGGCATTTGGGTCTTCTTTGAGCAATTCCTTCATCTTTTCATCATCGTCTGTTAATCGTATTTTCAACTGAGGTTCGATGGCTTCTATCTTTATAAATGTATGAACAGGTATTAAGAAGAAAGAGTTATATAGCCACTTAACATTGTTTGGGTCCTCTGGCTCCCACGGGAGCTCACTGGGGTAAACATCCAAAAAGAACCTGTTCTGCAACTTTACCAAATGTGCAATAAAGGAGCCTTTTTTCCCCTCATCACCGTAAAACAACAGTTTGTAAGCATTCTCCGGTTCCTCAATACGACTGAATTCCCAGGTATTTTTAGGATTATTGGGGTCATCCACCCAGATGCCGAGCAGTTTTTCCTCGAATACTACGTCTTCTTTTGTATAAAGTGAATGCAACGACATGACGGGAATACACCCGCCTAAAAAAGCAGCCAACAGGTAAAAAAGAACTTTTTTTGTCGGCCCGTTTGCAACGAACCTCTCGATTTTCATTTCGGCCTCCTTTTTTTGAGATTAACTTTTACCATAGGATTATTGATTATTTTCAATTATCACCTTCGTTTATCAATTGTCAATTGCAAAGAAGACCTAAAACCGATAGATTGCAGACTTTAGAATTTGAATCCGTAATGAGAAAACTTTGAAAAAGGGGCAAGTATGTTGGATTTGAGCCCTGTTGGCTGGGTTGTTGTTGCTCTATGTGCGGTTATAGTGGGAATTACGAAGATTGGAATTCCGGGCCTTGGGATTTTAGTGGTGCCTTTGATGGCCGGCGTTTTGCCGGCCCGCAGCTCGGTTGGGGTGCTGCTTGGTATATTGATATTAGGGGATTTGTTTGCTGCGGGCTATCATCGGCGTAATGCCAAGTGGATTCATGTGCTGCGTCTGCTTCCAGCCGCCTTTGCAGGTATCGCGGCCGGGTACTTCGGATTAAAGGTGGTAAATGACCAGCAGCTTAAGCCGATTATTGGCGGGATAGTTCTGGTGATGCTGGGCATCAATTATTGGCGTACAAGGACTAAAGGCAAAGATGCGGCGGTTCGGACCCAATGGTGGTTTGCGGTCGGACTTGGTTTCATGGCGGGAGTTACGACTATGATGGCCAACGCAGCCGGGCCGATAATGATTATTTATCTGTTGGCTATGCGGCTTCCCAAAATCGAATTTGTGGGGACCGGTGCATGGTTTTTCTTCGTTGTTAACTGGCTTAAGGTGCCGTTCAGCGCAAATCTGGACTTGATGACAGCGGCGTCTGTGAAACTTGATTTGATGATGCTGCCGTTTATTGCGGCTGGGGCGGTGATAGGTATATTTTTTCTAAAACGAATCCCGCAAAAAGCGTTTACCGCTGTTGTACAGATTTTAGCAGCCGCCGCGGCCATCAAGCTCTTATTTTAATTGTGAAACTGCCACAGCATGCCTGTAAAATTAGTTTGCAAAAACTAACTAAAAAAACAATGATTGAAAAAAATTAACTTTGAGGTGAAAATGGCTTAGATTTGGACACACAATAGGTGGGTGATGTTAATGTTTCAAGGGAACGTTAAGATGAACCTTGTATATATCGACGAATCGGGAAACACAGGACTTAATCTTAAAGACCCTCAACAACCAGTTTTTCTCTTAGCTGCGATGATTTTACCCGAATCGAAGTGGTTTTCATTGGAAAAACTTTTTTTCAACACAGCAAGAAAGTATTTCAGTGATCCGCTGCCAAGCCCATTTGAGATCCAGGCAAAAGACCTAAAAAGCAGGCGTGGTGTATTTGAGAATCTAACTTTTGAACAGCAGCTCTCCTTTCGGGACGAAATGCTACAGCTACTTTTGGATAATAAGATCGTAGTCATTTACAGACGAATTATCAAAAGTAAATTCGCTGCATTTTGTGAAGAGCATTACGGGCCGGGCATAAAGGTGAATCCATATATAATGGCTTTGCCTTTTGTGTGTATGGAAGTAGACCATTATCTTCGGCAGACTGGTGCAGACCAGTTGGGTATGTTTATTTTTGACGAACAGAAAGAAGCTTTGGATGATGCTGAGCGTTCATTGAGAACTCTCCGGTTGGATTCCAAGTCGATTCTTAAAACGACTAATATTATTGAAAAGGGTTTCTTTATTGATTCGGCCAAGAGCTTTGCTTTGCAATTAGTGGATTTAGCAGCATATTATATCCGTAAATACGAAGAAAACGAATTAGGACTACGAGTGAGCAATATTGACAAACAAACTTTCGGTAAAATCAAAGAGCTTGTATTAACGGGTGTTGGTTCAAAGGTCGTAGATACTCTCGAATGGGTCAAAAATCATTATATAAAATAAAAAGAGCGGCTGCCCCTTACGGGAGGGTCGCCAATATGGCGGCCACTTACAGTCGCTATATAAATTATCGCTTAAAGATGGCAAGAAGTCAAATAAAAAATCAGCTTTTTTATAATTTTTTGAGCTACCTTAATGAAAGACAAATTTGGTGCCGCTCGGGAACAAATGCTCAGGTTTGACCTGAAGGGTCGCGATATAACTAATCCTGACGTCCTGAAGGTGATGGCTGCGGTTCCACGGGAGGAATTTATACCAGAGTCATATTTCTCACAGGCCTATGCCGACGGCCCGCTGCCTATCGGGATGGGCCAGACTATTTCGCAGCCATATATCGTTGCTCTGATGACCCAGGAGCTGCGGGCTTATCCGGATTGTGAGGTTCTGGAGATTGGAACGGGCAGCGGGTACCAGACGGCGGTGCTGAGCAAGCTGGTGAAAAAAGTCTATACTATAGAAAGATTCGCACAGTTGTCTGAGTCGGCCCAGGCGGTTCTGGGCGGGCTGGGTGTTAGTAATGTAGAGTTCTACATTGGAGACGGCAGTTGCGGCTGGCCGGCGGGCCAACTGCCGCAGTCGGGATGTTTTGACAGAATTATGATTACCGCTGCGGTGCCGGAGATACCAGAGCCTCTGGTTGAGCAGCTTGCCGATGGCGGCTTTTTGGTCGGGCCAGTCGGCTATGGAGGAGTGCAGAGGTTAGTTGCCTGTGAAAAAAGGGCGAGTAAATTTATCGAAAGAGCAATTTGTGACGTTCGTTTTGTTAAGCTGCTCGGCGAATACGGTTTCGAGCAATAGTACAACAAAACTGTAATGACAGAGATAAGCGAAAAATCACAAAACAGGCTCGACTTGTCAATGCCGGTTCAATTTCTCAAAGGAGTCGGGCCGGCCAGAGCCGAAACTTTTGCGCACCTGGGAGTGCATACCGTAGGCGATTTACTCGAATATTTTCCGCGGGACTGGAACTTTTTGCCGGGGTCTATAAAGATATCTCAAATGCGGCCAAACCGGACGGCTACAATTATCGGAATGATTGAGTCAACAGACTATCAAAACTATCGCAGGCAGCCAATATTTGAAGCCATAATCAGTGATGATACGGGAGTATGCAGGGTTATATGGTTTCATGGTGGTTATCTTCGCAATCAATTAGAACCCGGCCAAATTATAATAGCATCGGGTAAGGTTACTCTATACAGACATCAGTTGCAACTGACCAATCCGAAGTTTGTGGTACTCGATGAAGAACACCCCGCGTCGGCTGAATATTTTAGCGGCGGAGTATATCCGGCCTGTAAAGGACTGAGCAGCAGACAAATCAAAAAGATAATCGGACGTATACGGGAGGCAACTGATAAGCTTGTGCCGGAGTTTTACGGCAAAAGTTTTCTAAAGAAAGCTAACCTTATCAGCAGAAAGGACGCATTTCGGTGGATACATTTGCCGCCGGACGAGCAGAAGCTGTCACAGGCAAAACACAGATTAAAGTACGATGAGCTGTTTTTAATGCAGTTAGGTTTGGCGCTTCGGCGATACAAGGTGCAGCATTTTTCAACAGCGAAGCCTTGCGCTTGTACCGAGGAAATCGACCGTCGAATCAGGAAACGTTTTCCGTTTTTGCTGACCGAGGACCAAAACAACTGCATAGCTGAAATCGCTGCAGATATGAGCAGACACGAGCCGATGAATCGGCTGTTACAGGGTGATGTGGGTTCGGGCAAAACGGTGGTGGCGCTTTATGCCGCTTTGTTAGCTGTGGCCAACAGGACGCAAGCGGCAATTATGGCGCCTACGGAGATTTTGGCCGGCCAGCATTCTCTAAGCATTGAAAGATATTTGAAGAACAGCAACGTAAAAAGGCTTTTAGTAACAGGTGGACTGACCGGCCGGAAAAGGACGGAGCTTTTGGGCCGGGTAAGAAGCGGCGAGATCGATATTGTTGTGGGGACGGTGGCATTGCTGCAGGCCGATATTGAATTTAAAGAATTAGGGCTGGTTATAATTGATGAGCAGCACAAATTCGGAGTTGCACAAAGGGCGGAACTGCGAAAACAAACCACTCCGCACTGCCTTGTTATGACTGCTACGCCTATCCCACGAACACTGGCGATGACCGCGTTCGGAGATCTGGATGTTTCTGTTATCAAGCACTCGCCGCCGGGCAGAGGCACCGTTATTACACGCTGGGTCAAGCGGCATAACCGAAAGAAAGCGTACGAGTTTATCCGCGAGCGTCTGAAGGCAAGGGGACAGGCGTATTTTGTGTGCCCGCGGATTGCCGCTGTTGAGCAGGACAGTGACGTTAAGGCCGTAACCGATGAGTGGAAGTATCTCTCCACAGAAGTTTTTCCGGAATTTACCGTTGAGCTTCTGCACGGGCAGATGCCCTCGGCTCAAAAACAACAAACCATGTCAGGGTTTCGCAGAGGTAAAATTGATGTGCTGGTTTCAACGATTGTAGTTGAGGTCGGGGTGGATGTGCCGAACGCGACAATAATGGTTATAGAAGGAGCGGACAGGTTCGGACTGGCACAGTTACATCAATTGAGAGGACGCATCGGAAGAGGAGAAGCAAAATCATACTGCCTGTTGTTCGCCGAGACCGATAATGAAATAGCTAAAGGCAGACTCGAAGTAATGACCAGAAGCAATGACGGTTTTGAGATAGCCGAGCATGATTTACGGCTGCGTGGGCCGGGGGAGATGTTCAGCACACGACAGCACGGGCTTCCGGATTTGAAAATCGCAAATATCGTAGATGACTTCGACCTGCTCGTTATGGCCAGGAAAAACGCGTTCGAGCTGGTCTCGCAAGATCCGATGCTAACAAAGGCAGAGAACAGAAATATTCGCCAGGCATTATTGGCTAAGTTCGGGGATGCGCTGGGATTAGCGGATGTAGCCTGAATAATTTTCGGTTTTTCAGTTTGTGATTTGCGATTTTAGACTTACAATCTAAGGTTTGAATTGGACTAAAGTGACTAAAGTGACTGAAATATGAATATCAGCAAATCAGGATATCATAAAAAACCAAAATTAACCTGATATCCTGGTAACCTGATACCTGCTACCTGATGCTCTGATAACCTGATGGCCTAAATCTTTAGCTCACTTTAGGCACTTTCTAATTTCCAGATTTATGCGTATAGAATATAAAAACAAACGCATGGAGAGGGTTTTAATCGCCGTCAATGCTTTAACATCGGCGATGGTTGCAGCGACTTTTGTTATACTGTTCGGCGGTTTTAAGGAGCCATTGCTGCCTGAGGTGATTTTATATACCATTCAGGTCGTTTTGCTTTGTGTGTTTGTTGCGGAGAAAATAATTCGACTGTCTAATGCAGTTTCAAAGACGGAGTTCTTTAGGGCGAACTGGTTTGAAATCCCGCTTTTGCTTTTGCTTGGCGTTGCTGCAATTGGAGCAGGTCGTTGGTTTGCCCTTACGAAGGCTGAAGCTGTGGAGGTTCGGCACTTCGCAGTAGGTATCTATCTTGTCCTGCAGGTAGTTGCAAAGCTATGCAGGACCAGCGTAAACTTAGCGGCATCCGGCAAGAGCCCAACACAAACATTAATCGCAAGTTTTCTGGTTTTGATTATTTCCGGTGCGGGATTGCTGATGCTGCCGAGAGCATCAACAGGCGAAAACCTTAACTTTGTTGACGCCTTGTTTACAGCAACCAGCGCGACTTGTGTTACAGGGCTTATCGTGAAGGATACAGGCCGGGACTTTAATTTGATGGGACAGGTGGTAATTCTGACGCTGATTCAGCTTGGTGGTTTGGGGATAGTTATCTTTGGTGCGGTATTTGCGCTGCTATTGGGACAGGCATTGAGCCTGCGTGAATCGGCGGCAATGAAGGATTTACTAAGTGCCCGCACGCTTAGTCGAATAGGCAACATGATAGCTTTCATCTTCATCGGAACTGTCTTTATCGAAGCTATTGGAGCGGTTAGTCTTTTCGGAATGTGGAACGATGTTCCGGGGCGCGTTAACGACATCCACCAGCAGTGGTTCTACAGTATCTTTCATTCAGTCAGCGCTTTTTGTAACGCGGGTTTTAGCTTGTTCGGCAAGAGCTTTGTAGAGTACAACCGAAGCTGGCAGGTGTATCTGGTTGTCTGTCCGCTGATAATATTGGGGGGACTCGGTTTCGGTGTGCTTTATGACCTTGTCAATATTGCGGCCGACAGGATCAAAAGATTCTTCAAAAAGCTGTTTCATAAACAGTACCGAATTTCGATGGAAACGCCGAAAAGGATTCGGCTGCAAAGCAAGATAGTGCTGAGCGTAAGTGCCGTCCTGATAGTTCTGGGTATGTTGGCTATACTCCTCTTTGAGCACTATGTGAGCCAGGGAAATCCGGCCAAACACAATGATATTCTTGGTGCTTTGTTTCAATCTATTACGGCCAGGACGGCTGGGTTTAACACAGTCGATATCCCAAATCTGTCAGAATCGAGCAAGTTTGTTTTGATTTTGCTTATGTTTATCGGCGGCTCACCAGGCTCTACAGCAGGAGGAATCAAGACTGTAACATTAGCAGTGGTAATAATGACTGCTGTGGCGGCGCTGCGAAAGCGTCATGAAGTCGAGATGTTTAAGAGGTCTGTTCGGATAGTTGTCGTCGGCAGAGCGGTAACTGTTACCTTGCTCTTCGCGGCGGTTTTATTCAGCGCTGCGTTAGCACTGAGTATTACGGAGAACTCAAACGGTTTTACTATGTCGGAGATTATGTTCGAGACGGCTTCTGCTCTGGGCACTGTGGGTTTGTCAACAGGCGTAACCGGTCCTTTGACAACGTTGACGGACGCGGGCAAATTGATTATTATTGCGGTGATGCTTATCGGCAGACTCGGGCCTTTGACATTGTTAGCGGCGCTGACGTTTAACATAAAACCGGCTCGATATAATTATCCGGATGAGGCGGTAATTGTCGGATAAATTGGTGAGTGGTGAGTAGTGAGTGGTCAGTAATGAGTTGACTCACCAATTAACTAATTCATTACTCACCAATTAACTAAAGAATGGGAGCTAATGCTATGAAGCGGTTTGCTGTAATAGGACTGGGACGGTTCGGCACGAAATTGGCCATCGCCCTTGCGATGAGCGGAGCGGAGGTTATCGCAATTGACAAAAACAGAGACGAGATAGAGCTGATCCGGGACCAGGTAAGTCACGCCGTCAGGCTCGACAGCACTGATGAAGAGGCGCTTAAAGCACAGGGCATTGACAAGGTTGACGTTGCTATCATCGGTATAGGACAAGGCACAGGAGGCGGTTTTGAGGCTGCGGTTCTTACGGTCGTGAACCTGCGGCAAATGGGAGTTAAACAAATATACGCAAGAGCAGAGGATTTGATTGCAGGCGAGGTTTTTTCCAAAGTGGGTGCTTCAGAGGTTATCTATCCTGAAATCGAATCGGCTCAACGATGGGCGTATAAGCTTATCGCACCGCAAATCGGAGAGAAAATAGATTTCACGCCCGGCTACAGCTTAGCTCGGATAAAGGCGCCGGCCAGCTTCGATGGCAAGACGGTTATGGATTTGCAGCTACGACAGAAATATAACGTGAACCTGGTTTTGATTAAGCGGGGTGAGCACGGCAAAAGCAAAAAGAGCGAGAAAAGCAAAATTATAAACGTTCCTATGCCCAATACCGTCATCTATCAGGACGATATTCTAATGGTGGCCGGCTCCGACGCAGACCTTGCAAAACTGCCGCAAGAGTAAGGCTAAGGGGAATGAACGTCTATGAAAGAACTCTCTACAGAATTGCTCAATGAAATTACTAAACGATTGGCCGAGTCAATACACCCGGAGAGGATTTATCTTTTCGGCTCACATGCTGCGGGCAACGCTGAAGACGATAGCGATGTCGATTTGCTTGCTGTCGTACCCGACACAGACCGGTCAACAAGAGAAATCGCTATTGAGGGCAGGTCAAGTCTCAGGGACCTTCTCATCTCTTTTGATTTAATTGTTTGTACTAAATCACAATTCGACAGATATGTTGACGTAAAAAACACGATTATGAACGAGGTCCTTTGTGATGGTAGGCTGGTCTATGGAAGCTAAGCTCGAGATGACAAGACAGTGGATTATGCGAGCAGATGACGATTTGCGTCTGGCTGAGCTTATCCAAAAAGATAATGATCCGATATATTGGGCGATTGCTTTTCACGCACAACAATGCGTAGAAAAGGCTCTAAAAGGCATATTGACTTTCCACGATATCCGAGCGGGAAAAACACACAACATCGAGAATCTACTTAGACTAAGCTCACCTGTTGTTGATGGACTCGAAAAGTTTACCGAGCAAGCTAAAACTTTGTCAGTTTATGCGGTAGATTCACGATATCCCGTGCCTCACGGAGACGTCAGCAAAGGGGAGGCAACCAAAGCAATCGACACTGCCCGAAGTATCTATGAATTCATAATAAACGCATTGCCGGACATTTCTAAACCGCCACAGGAATAAAACAGCATACATCGTCATTCCTGCGAAAGCAGGAATCCAGATTAAATGTGTTGGTGTAACTTAAAAGGTCAAATTCGGTGGCAAAAAGAAAGATACATTTTATAGGGTTTTTGGCAAACGTTGACGACTCGATACTCAAATTAGACCTGGGGCAAAATTTTGCAATAGAAAAGAAGTCTCAGCACGAGGTTGCAGCTTTCCGGCGGTATATATCTTCCCATTGGGGGACAAGCGCTGAGTTGCACGTACTTGCGGTGGAAGAGCATGGTAATAACTTTGTGCGCAACCAATCATTTCATTTCTATTGTGTCACGGCGAGAGATATAGAATCTTTTAATAGAACATCTCAGAGAGGGGTAGTGGAACGCCAGGACGCATTTAGTAGGTTTTTATATCCCCTACGAGATAAGGTTCGTTTACTCCGCTTGTTTAAGGAAGGAAACATCCTAATGCGATTTTCATTATTCTATCATTTAGAGGAAAGTGAACCCAAAATTATATGGAGCATCTTGGAGGGTCCATTATTCGACAGGACGCTATTCAAATTAGAAGATGACGATGTTGTACAAGCGCAAGATTTTCTAAATAAGGTGAAAATGCCATTCGAGAAGAAGTTGCAATTGGCTTTCGAGAGTTTTGAGTTGTCTTACAAAAGCCACAGTGCTGCACTGAGTTTCTTGTCGCTAATGATAGCAATGGAGGTGATGCTTAACCGTGGTAAAGACGAACTTCGGTATACCATTTCAAGAAATGCGGCCGTTCTTTTGGGTAAAGACAAAGATGATTGCGAGCGTGTTTTTAAGGAAGTTAGGGGTCTGTATGATAAGCGATCGAATCTTGTACACGAAGGCTCAGCGAACGAGGTTAGTTATAAGGATGTGCTCGGGCTACGTCATTATGTGAGGGAAGCGATAAAAGAAATGCAGAGCATTGGCAAAGACCTGAAGGAAATTCGTGACATTTTGAATACATGTGGGTTTGGGAAGCGACCTTGGAGAGGTGGGTGTTAACTGGATTCCCGCTTGCGCGGGAATGACAAAGGCAGTTATCAGGTTTTTCTGTATTTTCTAAGCATATCAAGGAGGTTTTGCATGTCTTCGGGTAAGGGGGCCTCGAATTTTACCATTTCGTCCGTTTTCGGGTGTTTAAATTCGAGCGTATGGGCGTGCAGGGCGACCCGGTCTATAACGGGCTGCTGCACGGCCGGTTCGGCATCGGCCAATTGCCAGGGATAAATAACGCTCCCGCCATACATATCATCGGCGACAATGGGGTGCTTTATGTATGAGAGATGGACGCGTATCTGATGGGTTCGGCCTGTCTTGGGCGTGAGCTTCAGCAGAGAAAAGCCCCGGAAAGATTCAAGCACCTCGTAAAAAGTGATTGCTTCTTTGCCGATTTCCGGCCTGATAGCATATTTTTCTCGGATTCTTGGATGAACGCCCAACGGTACTTTCACGCGGTCGGCAGTCAAGTCGGGCGTGCCGTGGACAATGGCAAGATAGCTTTTGTTGACCTGTCGGCGTTCGAATTGCCTGGCGATTTTCCACTGGGTGGTATCGTCTTTTGCAACGACCATAACGCCGGTCGTGTTTTTGTCGAGCCGATGTACGATGCCGGGCCGAAATTCGCCGAGGCCGCTCGATAGCTTATCCGAATAAAACACAAGCGCGTTGACTAAAGTGCCGTGTGTATTACCACGGGCCGGGTGTACAAGCATGTCGGATTGTTTATTCAGGACGATTAAGCAAGAGTCTTCATAAATGATATTCAGCGGGATATCCTCGGGCAAAATCTCTTTGCCGGGTGGTTTGGGCAGTGTCAAGTCGATTTTGTCACCCGGGTTCAGTTTGAAGCTTTGTTTGGCGATTTTGCCGTTAACCTTGACTGAGCCTGCCTTGATTGCATCCTGGATGAAACGTCGGCTCAGGTTACTAAAACGGTTGTGGAGATACTTATCGAGTCTGCGCTCTTTAATTGCGCTGCCGACATGCAGGGTCAACGGCTCATTTTCGGTATCCGACCTCTGAGATAATTCACTTTGTGAATTATTTGACGGACACATTTGGTTCGGGGACCTTAGTGTTGATTTCAGGTAGAACTTTCGGCGTCTGGGATGACTGATTCACATCGACTGGCAGGTTGGCCTCCCCCGTCGTTATGCTCTGCAAAAGCTTGTCTCCAAGGGGCGAAGAAGCGGAGGGTAGATTTGCATCAACCGCCCCTTTGTCTTCTGCTGAAGACAGAAAAGGGGGCTGGATTGTCGGCTTCGAAGCAGCGGTAGGAACTGGTGCCGGCTTGAAAATCACTTTTTGCTTATAATCGGCCATTGTCTCGAGGCGGTGCTTTGCCTGAGTAACGGCTACAGTACCTTCGAAATCAGGGTTTTCGGCAATAATCTGATATATCTGCTGTGCCTTTTCAAAGTTACCAAGCTCTTCCTCACAGAGTCCCAGGCCGAATTCAGCCGCAGCCGTTAAAGACGGATTAGATGTCCCCTGCAGGCGGGTCTGGATTGCTTCTGTGTAAGCAGCCTTCGCCTGGTTTATCTGGCTTGTTAAATCCTCGTTACTTACGGTCCCGGGCCGATAATGCAGCTCCGTCCGCAGGGCTTCGGCCTGTTTAATAAGTGCCAAAGCAGCCATTTGGTTGCTTTTGGCGTTTTGGGCGAAGGTTCCAAGACTGTTGGCGGGCTGAAGGAGTATAAATGAAAGGTCTCTTCCCTGGGCCTGAGCACTCAGAACTTGCATTTTGCTGGCCGATAGCTGGTTAAACAGATTAGTAAACTCGAGCTGTTCGTCGGCTACTAAGCTTTTGCCGTAGCGGTACCGGACGTAAAAGGCTGAGGCCGCAACAATCACTGCTAAAATGATGATAATAGTTGTGAGATTTTCCTTCGTCCATTGCGGCAGATTGCTCAGCCATTCGGCTAATTCATTTGTTTTTAGTTCGTGCCGGTGCTCAGCTTTCATTTGTGTCCCTTTTTTTTATTCTAAATATTATAGCGCTTATTATTTCCATTAAACTCTTGTTTTCGATTGTGAGCTCAAGCCGGAATTATATCAAAATCTCTTTTATCTTGCAATAGGTCTGTTAATCGGTTAAATTTTAGCCGATAATTAGATGAAAGGGTATAGATGTTCGAAATAAAAACAGAAAATAGAGGACAGGGGGCAGAAGACAGAAGGCTTTTATTTTTTACTTTTTACTTTTCGGTAATCTTTTCAGCAGTAGTTTTGCAAAGCGAAACCAAAGCTTCCCAGGCAAATGTATTAGAAGGCATCTGGGACCCGGCTAAATATATCCGCCTTGATGATATTAAGCCGGGGATGGAGGCTTATTGTCTAACGGAGTATGGGCTTGCCGGTATTGAGAAGTTTGCTCTGGAAGTTGTGGATGTTGTGCGCGACATGGAGCCCGGTAGAGATATGATTTTGGTTAAGGGTACCGATGAGCGTTTTATCCAGACGGGTCCTGTGGGTGGTTGCAGCGGTTCGCCGGTCTATATCAACGGCAAATTGGCCGGGGCGCTGGCTTACGCGTGGATTTACGCTAAAGACCCGCTCTATGGGGCAACACCAATCGAGGAAATGCTCAAAGTAGGCCGGGGTCCACAATTTAGCCGTTCCGAGCAAAGTGCCGGGCAGGCGTGGTCTATGTTCGATTTTTCCAAGCCGATTGATTTTGCCGAGATTGACAGACAATTTAGAAATGAGCTGGTTAGGAGAAGCCGTAATCTTGGTGGCGTTAATCCTTTGCCGTGTCCTCTGATTACCTCCGGTTTGCCGAGAGGAGTTCGTGAACAACTGGATGAGCTGGTTAAGCCTTTCGGACTGATGGTTGTCGCAGGCGGCGGAAGTGGAAGTAACCCTACTGTCTCTGGTGAAAAGGTGCAATTGGTCCCCGGAGCCTGCCTTACTGTGCCTTTGGTAAGCGGTGATATAACTATGGCTGTCTCTGGGACGGTAACCGAAGTCAGGGGTGATAAGGTTTATGGTTTCGGACACAGCTATCTCGGTTACGGCCCGATAGACTTGCCGATGGCCACGGGGAAAGTGCACACGATAGTATCAAACGTGGTTCGTTCTTTTAAGTTGACCAGCGTGTTGGACACGGTCGGCGCTTTGACAATTGATGAATCGATGGCGGTCTTCGGACGGATTGGTGTAAAGGCTAAAACGATACCATTGACGATACGCATAGACCGTTACAACGACATCGAGAAACGCGTGTACAACTGCCGAGTTGCCAATAATCGGCTGCTTACTCCACTGTTGCTTCAGTCTGCTGTGGCTGGGGCGGCTCTACAGCTCGGCGATTTTCCGCCGGACCATATGATAGAATATAAAGTAGCTATCGATTTAGAGGACACCGAATCAATCAACTTTGAAAACGTCTCCACCGCTCGTGGTGTGATTGAGCTGATAATGGAAAGTGTCGGCTCGGTCGCGCTGCTTATGAATAATCCGTATAAAGAAGTTGGTATAAAATCAATCGATTATGATATTCGCATCGTGCCAAGGAACATCATTTCACATATATGGTCGTTGGATTTGTCCAGCTCAAAAGTCAAGGCCGGTGAAAATATCGAGATTGGAGTCGTTGTGGAATCCGTTCTGGCGGGAAAGAAAAAATACAAGTGCACCTTAGAAATACCCGAAGATTTGGCACCCGGCAGATATGATCTGACGGTGTGCGGCTCGCCGGATTACGAGCGGTTTCTTCTGAAAGCTGTCCCTTACAAATTTATTGCGCAAAGTGTGCCGGATTTGATTGAGGCGCTTAATTATTCTTTAGGTATTGATAGAGATAAGTTGTATTTCCTTTTGGCCCTGCCGCCCGGGGGTGTTGCCCTCGAGCAGGCTGAGCTGCCTGACCTGCCGGGAACCAAAGTTTTGGTCCTGCAAGATGCTAAAAGGACGCTGAAAATCCAGCCATTTCAACATTGGATTGAGCGAAGTTTAGAAACCGGCACAGTGGTTATAGACAAAAAGGTTATAAAGATAACAGTAGAAAAACAAAATTAAAACTGAAAATGCAAAAACAATATGTTACTAAATCCGAAATTCGAATATCGAAATCCGAAACAATATCTAATGACCGGAATCCAAATGACCAAAACAGTGAGTTTTGAAAATTTGAACATTAGAATTTTGAGATTGTTTCGTGCTTCGAATTTCGTGCTTCGTGCTTCCCTTTATCAAAATTACATTGGAAAGGTATTGCTATGAGAGATAAATTCCACGTTAATTGCGAATCAACCTTTACGGTTTTACTCTGTCTGGTTTTAAGCTCCACTTGTTTGGCGGTTAACAGTAAGGTTATACGTCATACCAGCAGTTCGGATTTACTGAAGGGCCAAACCGAAAAAGTTGTAATTAGCTCACGAGGGACTATCCAGCTCGGGCGGGCAGCCGAGACGCTACTTGAGGAAGAGGAATTCGAAGACCTCGGAGACGTTTGGTCGATAAACAGTATCGTTGTCAGCGGCGGAACGGTCTATTTCGGCACAAGCCCTAACGGCGGCATTTACAAATACAGCCTTAACAAACTGACAAAGATTTATCCGCTGGAATCAGAGCAGAGCCAAGCAGAGAAAAAACCAAACGATGCAAACGAACCTGACAGCAAAATCGTCGATACTGAGGAGCATCTGTCAAATGAGCATATTTTCGCTATGGCGACCGATGTGTCCGGCAGACTTTTAGCAGGTATAAGCGGTGAAAAATGCAGACTGTGCCGGTTCGAAGCCGACAAGATGGAAACTATTTATGAACCGAATGACGCTAAATATATCTTCGCGATAACTGTTGATTACAGCGGTAATATTTATTTGGGGACTGGGCCGGAAGGTAAGGTTTACGGACTCAATTCTCTCGGCAAAAAAGCCCAGCTTATTTACGATAGTCTCGACAAAAACATACTCTCACTCACGACCGGAAAGGACGGTCATATTTATGCAGGAAGTGACAGCCGAGGACTGGTATATAAGATAAACCCGCGTACCAAAAAAGCAACGGTTTTATATGACAGTGAACAGCCGGAGATTACAGCGCTATTATTTACAGAGTCTTGGGGAGAAGACGGTTTGTATGCAGCGGCGACATCCGCTCAGATTGTTCAGGCCCAAACGCAATTTGTCGCCCAACTGCCTTCCGACGGTCGTCCTGAGGCAGAGGAGGAAAACGACAAAAGCTCCAGCCTCAGCGACGGCGGACGTAAGCTTAAAATTGCAAACACACAAAAACCAAGCGCTGGTAAACCGGGCCAGGGACCGCCGCCGGCCCGCAAACCAACAAAACCGGTCAAAGCCAGTCAAATATACGAGGTGACTAAAGACGGTTTCGTGAACGAAATATTCAGCGAGGCTGTTGTTTTCTTCTGCCTGGCAGAAGAGGATGGAAAGGGCACCCCGCAAGGCGGGAACCCAAAGCTGCTTGCCGGAACCGGAAACAGCGCCCAGCTTTTTAGCATTGACCCGGTCGCCGAGCAGGAAGCAGTTATTTATGAAGATGAGCAGGCATCACAAGTAACAGCGATAGCTGTGGCCGGCAATGATGTGTACCTTGGGACAGCAAATCCTGCGAAGCTGGTAAAGTTAGGTTCCGGCTTTGCCCCGGAGGGGACTTACACTTCCGACCTTGTCGATGCCACACAGCCGGCCAAGTGGGGTAAGCTGCAGCTCGAAGCAGATATTCCACAAGGATGCAAAGTACAGGTGGCTTCTCGCAGCGGAAACGTCAAGGATGTAAACGACCCGACTTTTTCAGATTGGACTGAACTGGTGGAAGTAGCCGAGCCGATACAACTTAACTGTCCTCTGGGAAGGTTCTGTCAATATAAACTTGTGTTGCAAAACGAAGGCGGCGGTAAAAGCCCGCTTATAAGGGAAATTGCCATTGCCAGCACTGTGCCGAATCTGTCGCCAAAAGTCGAATCGGTAACTGCCGAACGAGTTGCGAAGCCCGGCAAAGAAGGAGTTTTCCAAATCAGCTACAGGACCAAAGACGACAACGACGATAAGCTGATTTACAAAATAGATTTCCGGAAGCTCGCCAGAACAAACTGGATCGAGCTGAAAGAGGAGCTTGAAGCCGCCAGCTTCGAATGGGACGCAAAGACCGTTGAAGACGGTCGATATGAGGTCAGAGTAACCGCAAGCGACGAGAGAAGCAATACCACTTCGACCAAGCTGACCGGCAGCAGGATAAGCGACCCGGTGGTAGTTGATAACACCGGGCCGGTCGTTAAGAACATAACAACATCCGCTCCTACAGGCAACGGACAGTACATGATTTTTGAGATTGAGGTTCAGGATGAGCTCAGTGCGATCGGGAAACTTGAATATACAATCGACAGTAATGCTGACTGGATTGCTACTGTGCCGGACGATTTGGTTTATGATACTACGGATGAGAATTTCACCATCAAAATAGATGCGAAGAAAGATTTACCCCAAGGCGACCATGTACTGACAATTAAAGTCAGCGATGCTGTCGACAATACTACGTATAAGACTTTCGAAGTCAACATATAGGAATTGACTATTGACTATTGACTATTGAAAGAAGAGACGGGATTCTAAATTCCAAATCAATAGTAAATAGAAAATAGTCAATGGCATGCGATATATCGAATTTGAAAAAATTGTCGAGACGGTCGAATCACTTTGCATATCAGCCGGCTACGAGCTGCCTGAGGATGTTTTAGCTGCTCTTGAAGAAGCGGCACGGAAAGAATCCAACCCCGGGGCTGTAAAAATACTAAATCAGCTCATCGAAAATGCCCGCATAGCAGCAGAAGAAAAGATACCTTTGTGCCAGGATACGGGGCTTGCTGTGGTCTTTGTAGAGCAGGGTTCTGAATTGGCGGTTGCGCGGCCTGCCGGCCAGGCGCAAGCGACGTTGTTCGATGCAATCAACGCAGGTGTTGCGTCAGGATTCCAAAAAGGTCATCTGCGAAAAAGCGTTATAGCCGACCCTCTAAGAAGAAAAGACACAAGACTCGAGAGACAAAACTCAAGACTAAAGACAAAGGATTCTGGTCTGTGGTCTGGTGTCAGTGGTCTTGAGTCTTATAATACACCTGCAATAATTCACCATACGATTGTGCCGGGCGATAAGTTGAAACTGACCGTTATGACCAAAGGCGGCGGGTGTGAGAATAAGAGCCGATTCAGGATGTTCAAACCCACGGCAGAGAAAGAGCAGATAATCGATTGGATTGTTGATGTTGTCGGCTCTGCCGGCGCCGATGCCTGTCCTCCGTTTGTGGTAGGAGTAGGAATTGGGGGCGATTTTGAACTAAGCTGCCTGCTGAGCAAAAAGGCATTATGCCGGAATCTGGACGAGAAGAACAGTGATGAATTTTACGCTGAGCTTGAGGGGGATTTGCTTTCGAGACTCAATGCTCTTGGCATAGGTCCACAGGGGCTCGGGGGTGATACAACCGCTTTGGCCGTTCTTATCGAGACGGCTGCGTGTCATATTGCATCACTTCCGGTGGCGGTGAACATCGAATGCCACAGCCACAGGCACAAAACAGCAACAATCTAATCCAGTGCCGATTGAAATCGAAAATCCTTCGATATTATTTAAAAGGCTGTTTGTTTGGCCAGCCGTATTTCTCGAATCTGCCAAACTCCTTTCCCAAGTCCTCACCATTAGGGCCCAGAGCTGAACGCACCTCCTGGACGTGCGCATCCACGAATACGGCGTTGACTGTGCCGCTATTAAGGTCTGCGCTCGGTGCACTATGAAAGGTTCCAAACCAATCGCGACTATCGGGACACAAAGCATTGTCGTTGAGCACATTGGCGTTGCCCGGCCTCGTCCACATATTCTCCTCGGAGAAGAAAAACACCTCCGATTTACTTCTTGTTATCTCGGAACGTTTATGAATCCCGCCGCGTCCTGTTGAGTCTGTTGCCGAAGAGCCGCCTGGGTCCCCTGCCTTCGAGCCTAACCAGGAGTTCATGCTGTAACTGTATTGAGGAATAACCGGTATGGAAGGGTCATGGCTGGGATGCCTCGTGCCCTCTGACTTGGCAAGGACTTTGAATGATGGGCAAAGATTGATTTTCTTTTCCGCTAAATAGGGCCAAAGGGGACCGTCAGGGGGATATCTCGGGTCGTGCCATCGACAGTAACGCTCATACCCGCCTACAGGGTATTCGTTCGCGACGAGCGAGGTCCATGAATAAGGATAGCGGTCGTCATTGTCATCCAAATACAAGGCTTGTACTATACCGTATTGACGCAGGTTTGCCCTGCAAGTCATTTCCCTTGCCTGTTCCTTAACGCGCTGCAGTGCCGGCATCAATATGGCCATCAATATCGCAATGATAGCAATTACAACCAACAGTTCTATTAGGGTAAATCCCCTTCGTTTGTCCATAATGTTACTCCTTTCATACTCGTAAATAGTAATAGTAAAGGGTTAAATAATCATCAATAACCAATCGCCAGTTTTCAATTTCAATAGTCTTTAAACCTTCCCATCCAGCCGTTGCCATAATTTCTCCAGTCGCCAGGTGTAACCCCGCCGGCCGTGGTCCAGGGATTGACCGGGTTGAAATCACGAGACCACTTTAATGTCCACAATTGTTTAAGCCCTACTTTTTGGACGTGATAGTCCATAAAAATGGCATCTGTGTGTCCATCGTGACGGTTGAGGCAATAACGGTTCATCGCGTTGTCGTCACCGCGATATTGATGGTCATCGTATTCCGGAGGGGTGTCATCGTCATCCGGCCATCCACACCAGAAATAGCAATCAAGCAACATAGGAATCTCATTGCCGCCCTTGGCGTTAATGCTTCTCCAGAATCTATTGGGCAGTTTTCCATAAACGTCGCTGCCCACCGGCACATATATATAGCCATTTACCCCATAACTGCCATAAAAGCCTATTGTACGCTGTCCTCCGGAGTCCCAGGGAGGAACCTTTCCCCAGGCCAAAAATTTTCCGCCCCACCAATCGATCCCGGTTATCATGTCCGGGTTGGCGATTTTTGGGGCTACCGGGCAGCAACGTATGTCTTCGGTGGTGATGTAATATTCCCGCATTGAATCCATCCAGCGACCGTAAGCGTTACTGCCGCCCCTGCGCTCGGGGAAATAGCCTTCGTTGTCGTTCGTGTACATCGCAAAGATGGTGCCCCATTGCCTGAGGTTAGACTGACAGGCAACTCCTCGTGCCTGTTTCCTTACTCGCTGTAGTGCGGGCATCAAGATGGCCATCAACAGTGCAATGATGGCAATCACCACTAAAAGTTCTATTAATGTGAAGCCCTTTTTTATACGCACTTTCTCCTTGTTCTCCAAAGAAACGTTTTTTTTCAAAGAATCAATTATCACCAGAAACACGGCTGCGGCCGTGACTGTTGTGTGTAAATCCTATTCTCTCGCAGCTTTACCCCACATAGCCACAGCAGCCCAGTGAAGATCCTCATTGCCGGCTTGTGTCGGGGAGAAAGCTGTCGGCGGTACCCGCTTGCCGAACTCGATTGTACGCGGGTCTTTCCATTTGTGATATTCACTGTGCCCGTCCGCAAAAGAAAAGGTCGTTCCGTCACCGTGCCGAACGGGCGGCGGGTCCCACCACTGCTCCTGCTTAACATAACAGGTCCAACCACCCAGAGCAGAGGGTGTTGTACCACCATCATCAAGAAAGACAATCCTGTAGGCGGGGTTGGGAATGTCCATTCTTTTTTTTATCATCTCCGCACCCATGTCGGGCCAATCCTTACAATTCATAGAATCAGACACAGAGTACGTTCGCAAGATTTCTTCGTGCGCGCCTGAGCGAACGATCTTTGGGACGGTTGGGCACTTGTAAAGTTTCAAGTTCTTGATGTATGGCCACAAAGCTCCATTCAGGATAGCGTCTGTTTTCTGTTCTATAGTCATACCAGCCGACCAATCTCTGAGGACCCAGGGAGTTTCATCCGGATGTATGCCGTACTCCCCCGTATCGCCGTTGACGAGATTGTCGTCGTTGTCATCGGCATACATAATCCACGCAAGGGTCAACTGCTTGAGATTGCTCAGGCAGGTCGAACGCTTGCCCTGTTCCCTGGCCCGATTTAGCGCGGGCATCAAGATGGCCATCAATACTGCGATGATAGCGATTACTACCAAAAGCTCAATTAGTGTAAACCCTATTCTGCGCATAACGTTACCTTTCTTGTACTGTGCCAAAAAAAGTTTCTTAATAATATTATTCAGCAAAAACGCCCGAGCCTACAAGCCCGACCCTTTCTGCGCAATAGTCATTTTCAATAGTCCCTGAAAGAACTAATCCACTGCGGCCAGTCGCTCGCCTGGACACCGCCGGCCAATGTGTAAGGACCCGACGTGTTAAACGCCTTGTGCCACTTTAGCGTCCACAACTCCTTAAGACCGACCTTTCTCGCAGAGTAATCCAGAAAGGAACAGCCGACGTGGCCTACGTGTCGGTTGATACAGCAGCGGCCAAAATTGTTGCCTGACCAGGCTGCGAACTCATACTCGGCAGGGCCGGAATTTTCTAACGGCCAAAGGTCGAAGCGAAGGGCATCTATGAACAGCGGCACATTGCCTGCCCCGTTTACATTGGGCGTCCTCCAGCCATCGCTGGCATGCACACCACCTTCAAATGTAGCATCGGTAGGTATAGTAAGAACATAGCCATTGATGCTGTAGCTTCCAGCCACACCGCTTTCAGGCGCCGAACGTCCTCCCTGCGTACCCCAGAATATGCCCCAGGCATTAAAGATATTGAATGAAGGTGCCTGATTTCCATTTTCGTCAATTATTGGTTTTTTTGCCGTGGGACAGAACCAGGTCTTATTCATCTTCCAGTCTAAAATCTTCCGTTCTAACTGCCACGGCCACCAATAACCCGTAGAACCATAGCCCGACCAGAATTTACCATCGTTGTCCTCAGTGTACATCGCACTAACAAAGTTCCACTGTCTGAGATTCGCCAAGCAGCCAACCGTTCTGGCCTGTTCCTTTACACGTGCCAGTGCCGGCATCAGGATTGCCATCAATAGTGCAATAATTGCGATTACCACTAAAAGCTCTATTAGTGTGAATCCTATTTTTCTGCGCATAATTTTTCTTTCTTGTATTGTGCCCAAAAAATAAGTTTCTTAATAATATTATTCAGCAAAAACAGCTCAGCCTACAAGCTCGAACCTTTCTGCATAATAATCATTTTCAAAAATCTCTAAAGGGCCTTATCCATTCCGGCCAGTCGCCGGGCTGTACGCCGCCGGCCTGAGTCCAGGGGCCGCTCGTATTGAACTTGCGATGCCACTTGAGGGTGTATAACTCTTTCAACCCAACCTTTCTGGCAGAAAAATCACAGAAAGAACTGCTGATAAACCCTTCGTGGCGATTGAGGCAGCAGCGGGCCATATGGTTACCACTAGACCAGGGCATATCCTCGAACTCCCCGGGAGGATCTATCTCGAGCGGCCACAAATCGAAACGCAGGGCGCCTATTAACAGTGGTATATAATTTCCGCCCGCCACATTTGGAGTCCTCCAGTTGTTTTTGGTTGAGCGGCCTCCTTCGAATACATCGTCACTTGGTGGTGTGCTCAGCACGTAACCATTTAGACCATAGCTGCCTGATACGCCGTTTGGCCCCAGTTGGCTATCGTAATGGATACCCCAGGCGGAGAACACATTAAACTTAGGCGCACGCTCACCATTCTCATTAAAAAGAGGTTTGTTGGCAGTCGGGCAAAACCATATCTTGTTTTTAGTCCAGTCCTGAATTTTAAGGTCCACTTGCCTGAGCCACCAAAAGCCCTGCCAGGTTGTTCCACTATAGAATTTGCCGTCGTTCTCCTCCACATACATTGCGACAATAAGATTCCATTGCTTCAGATTCGCCAGGCAGCTAACTGTTCTGGCCTGCTCCTTTACACGCTGCAGTGCCGGCATCAATATTGCCATCAATAATGCTATGATAGCAATTACTACCAAAAGTTCTATTAGTGTAAACCCTTCTCTTCTGCGCATGATAATACCTCCTTATGCTTTACAAAAAAAACAGGTTTTCTTAAAATCAATCCACAAGAAAGACTGAACTGCAAGGTGCCGGCCTCTTCTGCACGATATACACTTTTCAGTAGTCTCTGTAAGGTCTTATCCATTCAGGCCAGTCGCTTTGCTGTACGCCGCCGGCCAAGGTATAAGGACCCGATGTGTTGAATCTCTTATGCCATTTCAACACCCACAGCTCTTTTAGTCCTGTCTTTCTTGCCGAGAAATCAGCGAAAGAGCAGCCTACATATCCATCGTGCCTGTTAACGCAGCAGCGTCCCATGTGGTTGTCGGTCCAGACCGCGTCCTCAAAGGCTGCAGGTAGCTCCATTTCCTGCGGCCATAAGTCAAAGCGCAGGGCATCTAACATAAGCGGGACATTGTTTGCACCCTTAACCCGCGGAGTTTTGAAGAAATTGTCGCTCTGAATGCCATTTTCAAATGTGTAGCCCTGTGGGGCTGGTGTGTCAAGCAGATAGCTGTTTAAGCCATAGCTGCCTGCGATACCGTCCGGGGTGAGGTTACTGTGGCCGGTGTAAAAGATGCCCCAGGCAGAGAAATTATTGAACTGCTGCCCGCGATTGCCATTCTCATCAAACAAAGGCTTCCTGGCCGTCGGGCAGAACCATACCTTGTTTTTGATACGGCTTTGATAGCGTTCAGACAATTGCGCTATCCACCAATAAGTGTTATCAGTGAAACCGCTAAAGAATTTACCGTCATTTTCGTCCATATAGAACTCAAATATAAGGTTCCACTGTTTGAGGTTTGCCAGGCAGCCAACTGTTCTGGCCTGTTCCTTTACCCGTGCCAGTGCCGGCATTAATATTGACATCAATAATGCTATGATTGCAATCACCACCAAAAGCTCGATTAGGGTAAAACCTTTCCGTCTGCTCATAATAACACTCCTCATCTCTAAAGACACTCTCTATATCTGTTCTTCAAGATGCGCAAGAACAGCTTTTGTTCCATTAATTCAGTATTTTTGCGCTAATTTAGCGTGATATTACCAGACGCTGTATTATACATCAAACTTGAATTTACTGCAAGATTAAAATTTGATTGAAATATATTAAAAAAAATCGGTCAGTTTATAAGAGGGTAACCTGTCTGTTTCGATACGTGCAGAAACGAGGCAGGATATAATATCAACTCTGTGGAACTAACAAAAACCCCATTTTTTCGGAAATATTGAAGATTTGCCGCCTGGAAATATGAAGTGACCCATTTTCGAGTCATTTATTCGTAAGAATGCTGGAGGACAAGTTTGCGATAGCGATGTAGTCATCGGCGCCGAGTTTTTCGGGACGTTCTGTTGGATTTATGGAACATCGCTCAAAGATTTCGTGCCAATTGTCAATTTTTGCGAGTTTGCCGCGAGCCAATTTGCTGCAGGCCATAAGGGTCTTACGGCGATGACCCATAAAAAGATGTACGGCCTGACTGAAGAGCTCCATATTCTCAATACGCTTTAACTTTTCCTGGTCGCGGACAAAGCTGACCATTGCTGAATTAACCTGTGGCTGAGGCCAAAAGACCGTAGGCTTCAAAACCCGTATAGTTTTTACATCGCCAACAGCACTCAGGAAGATACTCAGGGTGCCGTAATCACTGGAAGCAGGGGCGGCTATCATTCGGTCGGCAACTTCCTTCTGGACGGTTACATACATAGCGTCCGCAACTGTCGGGCCTGTAACCAGATTCAGCATTGTAGGCGAGGCGGCATTGTAAGGCAGATTTGCCACTAACAGGATTCGGCCATGATATTTTTTACGAGCCGACTCCAGTGCGTTTGTAACAGTACGGCTGAGGGTGTTTTTATTTTCAAGGATATCAGTATTGATAAGCTCGATGTTTTCTGCGTTTGCGAGCTGGCTTTGTGCAATTTCAGCCAGTGTCCGGTCAAGCTCAACAGCAATGACCACACCGGCTTTTTCGATTAGGGCCTCGGTTAAAGAACCTGTCCCGCAGCCGACCTCGAGCACAATATCGTTATTGTTGATATTTGCAGAATCGACCAGCAACCGCATCAGATTCAGGTCGATGAGAAAATGCTGGCCAAGCCGTTTCTTTGGAGAAGCATCTGCTGATGCAAGTAACTGCTGGATTTGCCGCTTAGTCTGCATAAAAATTTAGAATTGAGAATACAGAACTCAGAATTTATTGAGTTAGGTTTATTCATTAAAATTATTGTTTCTCAATTCTCAACTTTACATTCTAAATTTTTCTTTGTTTTTGCCATTTGTATTGCGGTGGTAATGGCTGACTTCATACCGGCCGGGTCGGCAATGTTTTGGCCTGCAATGTCGAAAGCTGTTCCGTGAGCAGGTGATGTTCTTATAATCGGTATTCCGATGGTTACATTGACCGCCTGCTCGAAATTGAGCAGCTTTATAGGTATCATACCCTGGTCGTGATACATTGCGACGACGCCGTCGAATTCGCCGTGGACGGCCCGCAAAAAAAGGGTGTCGGCCGGGAATGGGCCGAGACAGTTTATGCCCTGGTGTTGTGCCAATGAAATAGCAGGCGATATTATGCGCTGCTCTTCATCGCCGAATTGACCGCCCTCGCTGGCGTGTGGATTTAACGCGGCAACGCCGATCTTGGGGTTGTCAATGTGAAAATATTCTTTCAATGCCGTATCTAATAAATCTATCGGCTCGAAGACACAGCCAATGGTAAACTTGTGCCTGACTTCAAACAGTGCCTCGTGAATTGTCGCCAGCGCCAGTTTTAACGGCCCTGCAATAAACATCATCACCTTTCGTTTGGATTTGCAGCGAGCTGCCAACATTTCGGTGTGGCCGGGCCATTCGGCGCCAGCCAGCTTCCAGCTTGTCTTACTGATGGGCGCGGTTACTACGGCATCTATAATACCATCTCGCGCAGCGTCGATGGCATCAAGGCAAAACCTTATAGATGCCTCACCGGCTAATTTGCTCGGCCCTCTGACCCAGGACGGAACGGAATACTCATCGTAATCAGCAACAACGACTTTATAAGGGTACTCGCGACTGATTTTTTCGTGCTGATGCCGGCCCCAGAACGGCTCAATCTCAGCGGCATCCGCGGCATAGCAGAGTTGCTCATTCATCCCGAAGACAATAAATTTCGCAGCCCGCCGGATATTCGGGTCGGCTAAGGCCTTGACGATAATCTCCGGCCCAATACCTGCGGCATCACCCATCGTTATGCCGATGACCACCTGTTCAGCTATCGAATTATTGCCGTTAATTTTCATAATAACGTTCAGCGTGAAGCACTTGGCTTCTGCCACATCTGATTTGAGGAATTGTCATTCCGCACTTGATGCGGAATCCAGACCTTCGATACATCTGGATTCCTGCTTCTGCAGGAATGACATTCATCAATCGAGCTGTTACAGAACAATAGTTTCTGCAATCTACTGCTCGCTGTTTAAAAGCCCAATTCTTTTAGTTTTTCGGCTGTTAGCGATTGGGTCTGTGATAAAATCTTCTCAAGTTGTGTTTTTATCGTCTTTACAATTATATCAGTTTCTATATTTACTTCATCACCAATTTTTGCCTGGCTTAGATTAGTTTTGTTAAGTGTTTTGGGTATCAGGGCGACGGTGAAATTGTTCCGGTCGATATCGGCTATAGTCAAAGAAATTCCGTCCACGGCGACGGAGCCCTTAGCTACCATCGCATCGAGCAACTCGGCCCCGGCGGCAAACTTTATATCGGCAAATCGGCCGCGTTTGTCGATTGCTTTTATAGTTGCCGTACCGTCGATATGCCCCTGGACAAAGTGTCCGCCAAATCGGTCCGCGGCTCTGATAGGACGTTCGACGTTGACCTGCGATGAGGGCTTTAATTTGCCCAAAGTTGACCTTGCCAAAGTTTCGCCGCTGAGCTCGAAAGTCGCAAGGCCGCCTTCGAGCTTAGCAATAGTCAGACAGGCCCCGTTTATGGCTATACTATCGCCGATTCTGCCGTCGCCGGCAAGCTCGCCCAAATCTACGGTCAGCAGCATTGTGCCTCCACTCCAACGAACCGACCTTACCGTACAAATTGTTTCTATAAGCCCTGTGAACATTTGTGATTAACCGTTTACTCCGCCACAAGCGGATATTTGATTATTTTCTATTGAAAAAATAAGACTATAGATTAAAATTGATTATAAATAATCAGTGGTCAATAATCAATTGTCAATTGGAAAAGGGGTGGGGCAATTATGAATACATTCTGGCTGAAAATAATAGGGCTGGCGGTTGTAGTTGTGGGTGTGATTTTCCTGATAAGCATTTTCTCATCCAGGACCGATTCGGAACCTAAAGAGCCTCAAAAGACCGTTTATGACCAGGCCGAAGAAGATAAACAAAGATTTTTAGCTGAGCCAAAAGAGGTGGATTCCGCGGTGCAGGACCAGACGACAGAGAGCAAGACAGTAGCTGAGCGTGCTCAGCCGACTATAGAGCCTCCGAAACCGGCCAAGCCGGTCCAGTTGTATTTCAAGGAGCTTGGCGAGATAGATAAGATAGAGGCCGACAGGCTCCTGAATGTGGCTGTGCCGGGCCGCAGTATTGGTCGGTTACCGATGACAGGTTTTAAGCTTATGGTGGACAGTTGCCGGGAAATCATCCGGAGGTGGCCGGATAGCTGGTACGCTTTCCGAGCCAAACAAATGCTGGCCGATATGCCGGAAAGATATCAACAACGATACCGGGTCACGGAACAAGAAAAAGACCTAAGCATGTTTACCAAACCCAGACCTGGAACCAAACCTTTCACGATTAAGGACTCTCGTTGAATGGCCGCTATAGTACATATCGCTAATATACCTGTAATTTCGATAACTGCTGAATGCCTGCCGGAGGCATGGGAAAAGGCTGTATTAGCTGTTTGGGATAAGGGCTTTGAGGTTAAAACTCAGTACGATAAGCCCCAAGACCCGCCGAGCAAAGATGCAACCGTTATGATTACCGTTACTGAGCCGTTCAGCGAGCCGAGGATTCACAAGAACTTTCCGGGTGGGCCTGAGGAGCTTGAATCGTATCGGCAGGAAGTAGTCAACGGCATCCACGACCATTGGATTGACCCTGCTGCGGGTAAGTGGACTTATACATATCACGAACGGCTGTTTTCGTATTGCCCGGTGGAAGATATACGAAACGCTGACTCGCCGAAGCCATTCAGAAAAGTAAACCAGATTCAGTATATTATCGATTACCTTTCGCAGGCCGGGCACAGCCGAAGGGCTCAGGCGATAACCTGGATGCCGACGGCAGACCCTGCGACCGATGACCCGCCCTGCCTTCAGAGAATATGGTGCCGGTTAATAGCAAACCAGGAGGGTCGGCTTTCACTCAATATGAACACCCACTGGCGCAGCAGAGACCTCTACAAGGCCTGGTTTATGAATGTCTATGCACTCACCGACCTTCAAAAGATAATCGTAGAGGGGATAGCCAAAAACAAAGGCGAGCCGGTGAGTGTGGGCAGGTATGTCGATATAAGCGATTCGCTGCACATTTACGGCAGTTATTTTGATGAGGTTGCCCCGGAGATAGAAAAGATGCGGCAAAGCTCATTTCGCGAGCGGGCGTGGGAGAGCACTCATCCTGCCTTTGAGATGATGACATTAGAGACAAGGGAAAAATTAGCACAAGACCCGGACTGGTACGCAAAGGCGAAAGGCGGTTAGATAGAGTTTCGAATATCAAATCGGAACTTTTTTTGAGCACAATACACAATACGACAGAAACGATACGAAAGGTGAAAAATGGCTTTAATTGTTAACGGCGAAAAAATTGAAGATGCGGCTATACGGCAGGAAGCTGAACGCTTAAGGCCGGACTATGAACGAGTGTTTTCCGACCAGGACCCCAAAGAGCGAGAGGCTCAACTGTTTGACTGGTCCAGAGAAAACGTGATTGAAAGGGTATTAATCAATCAGGAAGCAAAAGAGAACGGCAAGAACATTCCGGAAGCCCAGATCGAATCCGGCTTGGCCAAGCTAAAAGAGCAATACGCAGACCAGGAGCAACTTTACAAAGTACTTGGCCTCAATGATGATGAAGATATCAAAGAGTACATCCGAGTGCAGATGAGAGTTGAGCAGAGGCTGAACGAAGCCTGCAAAGATTTACCGGGGCCGTCGCAAGCTGCCATCCGGGAATACTATGAGGAAAATAAGGAGCAGTTTAAGTCCGGCGAGAGCGCCAGGGTGGCTCATATAGTAAAATATGTGAACTGGCAGACGGACGAAGAGACTGCTTATAACGCTATAAAAGAAGCACATGATGAATTGAAAAAAGGTGCAGCTTTTGAGGTAGTGGTCGATAAACATACCGATTGCGCCGACAGTGGCGGTGACTTAGGCTATGTTGTTAAAGGGCAAATGGTAGAAGAGTTCGAGGACGTAGTTTTTAATCTGGGTGCCGGAGAAGTTAGTGACGTTTTTCGCACCCGCTTCGGTTTTCATATAACCAAGGTGTACGACAGAAAGCCGGCCGCTGTGCCCGAGCTTGAAGAAGTAAAGGGCGAGATAGTGAACGCGCTTAAAGAACAGATGCGAGGAAAGGCTATCGATGAGTTTATAGACGGGCTGAAAAAAAAGGCCAAAATCGAAGAGATCAAACCAGACAGTAACAAGACGAAAACCAGTGAATAAGGGCACAATTTATAGGCCCATACGGCAGATACGATTTTCAATTTCTGATTTCCAATCATCGGCCGGAAATTTCTTTCACTCTTATGTCCTTATGCTGATGCGTGCTTAGTTTTATAGGGCTGTTAAAAAAAAACAAAAAAGTTGCTGTCTTGATTTGCCTCATTAAGGTTTTTATATTAAACTTTAATTGTAGCACACAGGGAAGAGCGAAATTAATGCTAATAAAGCTTTCATATTATGTGAAGGCTTTATACCAGACCTAAGGGGGGTGCATATAAGTTTCTTTCCGAGTTGGCCTCTGCGTTCTCTGCGCAGAGGCCTTTTTTATATAAAAAACGCCGGTAAAAAAACCGTGAGTTTTTCTCCCCTTTTCTCCTTAGTGTTTATCAAGCCATAAATTAAGAGCGCAAAATAAAATATAATAATTTCTAATTCAGACAAATTGACCACTTGTATCAAGTTTTTTTTTGACATACTATATGTTGGGTGTAGAATAGACATGTTAACTATATGTAGTATTGTCTTGATGAGCTTCGAAGAGCATATCCGCTCGTCTGAAGTTCGCACGAAGCGGATAGCTGCCTTGTGGATTGTTATTAGAAGTGTATCTCCAACGCAATATGCAGTACGAGATGCGAGATACGAAATGAGATGTCCCTTTTGCAAGGAAGACCGAGATAAAGTCGTTGATTCGCGTTCAAGCGATGGCGGAAGAGTAATCAGGCGCCGGCGTCAATGCCTGATGTGTAAAAGGCGTTTTACCACCTATGAGAAGATAGGCGAAAGTTTTAAGCTCTACGTGGTGAAAAAAGATAACTCTCGGGTCCCTTATGACAGAGAGAAAATCATCAGCGGTTTGCAAAAGGCCTGTTATAAGAGACCTGTCTCGACGGAGCAGATTCGACAAATAGCCGACAAGGCTGAGGAAAATATATTCCGGAATTTCGACAAGGAGGTCTCATCAGCTATTATCGGTGAAAGAGTAATGAAACAGCTTCGCAGGGTTGACAAGGTGGCGTATATTCGTTTTGCAAGTGTCTATCGTGACTTCAGGGATGCAGGTGAATTGATTAAGGAAGTAAGTCAGGAAATTACCGAAACTGAGCCCAGCAGCCGGCAGATACTCTTTGATTGGTAACAAGGGTTCTGCAAGATGGAAATTAGGCATACTTTGAAAAGAATAACCTTTCACTTTTTATTGGCGATTTTTGCATGGAGGCAAAAAGAAGGTGATGCAAACGCAGCTTAAAGTCATAAAAGCCGATGGCAGCCTCGAGGAATACTCGCACACCAAAGTGATGGGTACTATCAACAACGCTCTCGATAAGATTGGACAGGCGGATGTATACATTGCAGAACAGCTTGCCGAGGTGGTAACATACTTTCTTTATCACCGACAAAACCGCCGCAGCGTAACCAGTAGTGAGATATTTTCCATAATCAAGGCGGTTCTAACGGCTATCAGCTATGAAGAAGCTGCCATTGGGCTAATTGAACACCATTTCGAGCGCAGGCTTAAGCGTTCCCGAACTGAGGTTGTCTCGATTGATATTCAGGAGCTGACAGATGCCGAGCTGCTTGCCGGTACAGAGGGAACCAACAGCAGATGCCGATGGGACAAGTCCAGAATAGTCGAAGGCCTGGTAACAAAGTATGACCTCTGCCAGCCAACGGCACGGGCGATTGCTTCGATGGTTGAAGAGAAAATCTTCAATATGGGAATTAGCCTGGTTCCAAGCAGTTTGATAAAGCAGCTTGTTCTGGGTGATACAGCCACCGTGCTTCGCGCCCAGCGACAACTGCAAACCATCTAAGTTAAAATATCATTCAATAATATCTTCGTACGGGTGAGGATTTTTTCTGGTGGCTCGTCCGGCTCGATGTCGAGCCAATGAACGTTTTTGAAGGTTTTGAACCAGGTACGCTGATTCTTGGCCAAACGTCTGGTGTTCTTTTTTATAAGTTCAATTGCATCTTCCAAACTTATGTGCCCATTCAGATATTCGATTATCTCAGCATAGCCAATAGCACATCGGGCCTGTCTGCTCAAAGGTTTTTCTTCAGCTAACAAGGATTTGACCTCATCGACAAAACCGGCGACAATCATTTTTTTTACCCTTTTGTTTATTCTGCCGTTAGCGTCGGTTTTTTCTCTTCGCAGACCTATTATCGTCCAGTCGTGTTCCACGTCGAACCTATCCCATTGCTTCTGGAGGCTTGAGATGGGATTGCCCGTGAGCTCGTAAACCTCCAAAGCCCGGATGATACGCTTGGAATCGTTGGGATTGATACGCTCGGCGGCTACGGGGTCAATATTCGTTAATTCACAGTAGATTTCTGCCAAACCTTCGGCCTGTGCTCGTGCTTTCAGTTCAGCCCGTATTTGCTGATTGGTTCCAGGACCTTCGAAAAGGCCATACAGCAGGGCTTTTATGTACAGAGCGGTTCCGCCGACCGCAATAATCTTTTTGTTATGGCTTTTTGTCTGCTCTATTGAATGTAAAGCAGCCTCAAGGAAAGCTGCTACGCTGAATGAATCGCTCGGTTCGACTATGTCGATAAGATGATATTTGATGCGTTGGCGGGCTTCTTGGGGAGGTTTGGCGGTGCCGATATCCATGCGCCGATAGACCTTCATCGAGTCGATACTGATTATTTCAGCATCCAGACTTTGGGCTAAATCAAAAGCCAATCGGCCTTTGCCCGATGCGGTAACTCCAAGAATTAGAATCATTTTTCCATTTACTATTTACTATTTACCATTTACTATTTTTTAATAATCGATAATCAATGCTCAACTGTCAATAGTGAAAAGTCAAGAGGCAATCGGAAATCGAAAATCGTAGGTCAACAATGGACTTTAACGCCCAGTTAAACGAGAAGGCACAATTTGTCAATTATGCTCTACAGCGGCTTTTAGGTTTCCAGCAGATAAACAGCGAATTGAAAGAAGCTTTGATTTACACCCTTGAGACACCGGGCAAGCGGTTGCGTTCGGCGCTGGTGTTGTGGTGCTGTGAACTTGTCAGCGGCCAAATCAACCACGACGCGGAGATTGCTGCCGCAGCAATTGAAATGGTGCACACGTACTCGCTTGTTCACGATGATTTGCCGGCGATGGATGATGACGACCTTCGACGGGGGCTTCCTACGTGTCATAAGGCCTTTGATGAAGCAACGGCTATTCTGGCAGGCGATGCCCTTTTGACCCTTGCCTTTGAAATTCTGGCTAAAAAGATTGACAAGCCGGCTATTGCCATAAAACTCATTGCTCAATTGGCACAGGACGCCGGGCCGTCCGGTATGATTGGGGGGCAGATGGCGGATTTGAGAGCCCAAAACGGCCGGGGAAATGAAGAACTCTTGGAATATATCCACACCAACAAGACCGCCAAGATGTTCCGCTGTGCCGCTGTGATGGGAGCTATCTGCGGCGGGGCAGAAAAGAAACAGATAGACTCACTGAGCGAATACGGCCTCAAAATTGGTCTGGGTTTCCAGATAGCTGATGATATTCTCGATGTAAATGCTTCCAGTGAGCAGTTAGGCAAGACAGTTGGTAAAGACGCAAAGGCGGCTAAGTGTACTTACCCTGCGGTAGTAGGAGTTGAAAAGGCAAGAAAATTAGAGAAGAAGCTGGCCAACGAGGCGGTGGCGATTTTGGAGCCTTTTGGGAAAAAAGCCGATACCCTGCGGCTATTGGCGATGGCCCTGCTGGAAAGAATAAAATAATCAAAAAAAAGTCCTAATCTGTATTTGATTTCACTTCTTTTTTGGCACTGAGCAATATGCTTTAATCAACGCACGCAAAGCACTTCCTCAAAAAAGCTGCATATCAATATTGAAAACCTTGGTTTTCAAACTACACCGAAAATAGGGCACAGCTCACCCTGGGTATAGTGTGGTTTCCCGCCACTCTTTTGGCTGGAATGAAACAAGGAAAAATGACACAGAGAATCGATCAGTTTGATTAAGGAAAAAATTGAACTCAAGCCGATACAATAAATGGGTGTTTTGGGGATACATTATGAAAATAAGGATATCGCCTCTTTTAGCATTGTGGCTAATTCTTGCTGTATTGATTTGCTGGTTTGCAGGGGGGCAGACGAGCATATTCGGGCATCAATTGATACAGCAAGGGAATTTTCTAAAAAGATATCATTCACCGATACAAATCCGACCGCCGCCTATGACGGCTTGTGCGTTCAAAGTTTTTTCTACTATGATGTATTCCTAATTACGAACCAACGGGCCATAAGCTTCGCGCTTACGGCCTTTTTTATTTGTACGCTTTGCCTGCTCATCTTGGGTGCATTGATGTCACGCTGCCCATATAATCTTTCGTATCCAGTTTTATGGCTCCATTCTTTCCGGGAAGTTAAGGTACGCAAATTCGCCGTCACACCATTTGTGTTGTGCCAACCGATCGTAATCCTCGGCATCTACAATAGCGAATTGGCCCTGCGTCAAAGGTATGAGCCTGAAATCCTCTCCGTTCTCCGCAACAGAGCTGTTGAGTCCCTTCTCCTTAGTACGAAGAAGGATGAATCGTTTATTTTCCATCACCAATCTCCATCAATCGAACATTCGCCGATAAGCAATCAGGGCATCTGACAAATCCCACAAATTTTCGTTTACTTGTAATCAAATTTCGCCTGACAATTCCGGTATCTTGGCCGGTAGTCTGCTGCCGTGTGTCATTTGCGACAACCCCGGTGTCATGGCCGGATGCCTGTTGACCGGTGTCTTTGCGGAAAACTCTACCTCTTTTTTCAACAGTCCAATTCTCCGGCGTAATCCGAATAAAGGTTGCTTTACACGCCAGGCACTCCATAAACCAGCCGACCAATAACTTTCCTGCCATCAGCCTGAACTTTCTACCCGCTATCCTCTGTTTTCCCTACGCTACCCGCTCTACTCCATCTAACCACTCCCCAATATATTAAGTTAGTTCCTGTTGCGGAAACAGTATTTGTCATTCCCGCGAAAGCGGGAATCCAGTTTTTCGCTCTGGACCCCTGCTCCCCGCTTTTGCGGGGGCAAGTTTACCCCTGCGGAAGCAGGGGGCAGGGGTGACATCGTCGATTTTCGTTTTCTGCAACAGATACTAATTAACCAATCTCCCCCTATAATTAGAGCTATCTGCGTGTTTGATACGAAAAATCCTGTTTTTTCAATGGTGCTCTGCGGGTTAAGCTGTTATAGTAAAAGATATTAAAATTTTTTCTAAAAAATTGAGATTTCGTTGAAGGTATCAGCGTTTTTGATTGAAAATATTATGCAAAAATCGGACACAAAAGTGGAGTTTCTTAACAGGGTCAATAGTCCGGCGGATATAAAGAAGCTATCGGTGCCTCAACTCAAGGAGCTGGCAGAGGAAATACGCCAGTTTATTCTCGGCTCGGTCAGCAAAACCGGCGGACATCTGGCGAGCAACCTCGGCGTGGTGGAATTGACATTAGCGCTGCACTACGTCTTCGATTTCAAAGAAGATAAGCTGCTATGGGACGTCGGCCATCAATGCTACACGCATAAAATCATCACCGGAAGGAAAGATAAGTTCAAGCATCTTCGCCGCGCAGAAGGGATAAGCGGCTTTCCCAACCCGGCCGAGAGCGAATATGACCAGTTTGCCGTCGGACATGCAGGTAGCTCGATAGCCACAGCAATCGGAATGGCTTTAGGAGAGTCGCTCGTCGCCCATGCCCCGTCGCCCGTGCCCCGAGAGACCAGCGACGAACGACGAGCTCCGAGAATTGTGGTGATGGTTGGCGATGCCAGTATCGTTAACGGTACCTCCTTTGAGGCACTCAATAATCTCGGACTCGTCAAGAGGCAATTACTAATCCTGCTCAATGACAACTCGATGGCCATAGACGCAACTGTAGGAGCAATGGCAAAGTACTTTTCCAAAGTTCGTCTTAGCCAGACCTATGAGGATTTACGCAAGACAACCAGAAATATCTTAGAGCATACGCCCTTTATAGGCAAAAGTGTCGATGAAGCGATTGAGAGGATTAAGAAAGGTATCAGGATGGCCCTGCCGGCCAGTCAGATGTTTGAGAGCCTGAATATTCCGTACTTTGGTCCTGTTGACGGCCACGATATTGGCTCGCTTATAAAATTGTTCAAGGCGTTGGCCCAGATGAATCATCCTGTAATTCTGCACGTCTATACGAAGAAGGGCAAAGGTTTTGAGCCGGCCGACCAGGGCCCCAGCAAATTTCATTCGACAGGTCCGTTCAAGATGAACGGGGATGCTGTTGAATCGGCTTCGGACTCAAGCAGGCGCAGTTTTACTAATGTACTCGGTGAACATCTGACAGAGCTGGCCCAAAAAGACGACAGAATTGTTGCTATAACCTCAGCGATGTGTGACGGCACGGGGTTGTGTGAATTTCGCAAAAGATTTGCTGACAGGTTCTACGATGTGGGTATCGCCGAAGGTGCGGCTGTGGATATTGCAGCGGGATTTGCCAGAAGCGGCTTAAAACCGGTCGTCTGTATCTATTCGACCTTTTTGCAGCGCAGCTTCGACCAGATATTCCAGGAGGTAGCTTTACAAAATCTACCGGTCATCTTTTGCGTTGACAGGGCCGGGATGGTTGGCTCGGACGGCCCAACACATCACGGTCTTTTGGATATTGGCTTTTTGCGGATAATGCCGAATATGGTACTAACGGGGCCTGCCAACGAGATTGAAACTAAGCTGGCCCTGGAATTTGCATTGGGTCAAGATAAGCCGGTCGTTATAAGGTATCCCAAAGATTTTGTCCCACAGCAGGAGTTTGTCAGGGCCGCCTGTGCCAAGCCATTCAGTCTGGGTAAAAGTGTAGTCGTCAAAAGGTCAAAAAAATCCGCTGTTGCGATTGTCAGTTACGGCAGCGTTCTGACAGAAGCATTGAAAGCGGCTGCATTATTAGCTGAAGATGGCATTGCGGTTGATGTGATTAACGGCCGGTTTGCTGCTCCTGTTGATGAGAAGATTGTCTCTTTGCTGGGCCAGGGAAAGGGTATAATTACAATAGAGGACCACGCCAGTGCCTGCGGATTCGGGTCAGCCGTGCTCGAATTGGCCGCAGCTAAAAGCTGCTCGCTAAAGGCTATCCACTTGCTTGGTGCACCGAGGAGATTTATAGGACACAATTCCAGAGCGCAGCAGCTTATGGAAGCGGGTATAAATGCCGATAAGATAGTAGAAACGGCCAAAGAAATGCTGCGTCTTATGTAGTTTACGACGCCGGATGCTCAATATCAGATATACAAACCGCGACAAACGAGACACAAAATATGAAATCTCTGCCAAAATTAGTGATTTTCGGCGACCCTCAAAAGGAAGGAGTCCACGAGGCGATTGAGGAATTTGCCGGCTTTGCAAAGGACAAGGCCGAGATTGTGGCAAGCTGCAGCATTGAGGATTGCAAAGCCGAGATTCTAAAGAAATGTGATTTTGCGATTGTTTTCGGCGGCGATGGGAGCATTATTTCGACGGCAAGGAATGTGAGTAAAGCAAGTGTGCCGGTGATAGGCGTTAACGTCGGCAAGCTTGGTTTCTTAGCGGAATTCAGCGTTGGCGAGCTTAAGGATTTTTTCCCTTGCTTAACAAAAGGCACCGCCGAGATAGACAAGCGGATGATGCTAAGCTGCAGAGTTTTCGGCCCGACTGCCCGGCTTCGGCCTCCGCCTAAACGAGAACTCGCCAAAGTCAGCAATGACAAGGAAGAGAACCGAACGCAGAAATTTCGCTCAGCAGCTATCAATGATGTTTTCATTACGGCCGGGCCGCCTTTTAGAACGGTCGAGCTTAAAATATCGGTAGATGGTCAGCCGTTAGCCGGTTGTATCAGTGATGGGTTAATAATTTCCACCCCGACGGGCTCAACGGCGTACAATCTGTCGGCGGGGGGGCCGATAGTCTCGCCTAAGATGGAGGCGGTGGTTATTACGCCGATTTGTCCTCATTCTTTGAACTTTCGGCCGATCGTTATTAACGCCGAGAGCACAATAGAGGTCGTGGGGATACGAGTCAACGAAGGCACAACTGTTTCTATCGACGGCCAGGTTTCGTTGAGGCTGTCAATTGATGATGTGGTTAGAGTCGAGAGAGAAAGCTGCGATTTTTTGATCGTGAACAATCCGCTTCGCAGTCAATGGGACACTCTGGCCACGAAACTTAGCTGGGCTGAGAAACCGAAATATAAGAAAAGCCCGACCGTATAGTTAAGTGTTGACTGGTGACTTATAATCGATAATATCTGGAGGTGAAATTATGCCGAATTTGTCCACAAAAATAGGCGGAAAGAAATTTATGTGGGATAAAGGTGATTATTCCACCAAAGAAGAGGCCCATGAGAAAATGGCCCGGTATGAAAAAGATGGTTTTGAAGCAGAGTGTATAGAAGAAAATGGAGAGTACCTCGTTTACACACGTAAGGTTGTAACTGAAATAGTATTAGAAGAAGGAGGTCAAATATTATGAAAGGGTCTGTGCTTATAGTTGGAGCCGGTCCAGCAGGGATGCGTGCAAGCTCTGAACTTGTAAATCAGGGATTTAAGGTTATTCTTGTTGAAGAAAAGCCTACAATCGGCGGTAAGATGGCCCAAATTGACAAAATGTTTCCCTCTAATGAGTGCGCTACTTGCACAATACTTCCCGAGATGCTTCAACTTACCAGCAATCCAAATGTAACAATAGTTTCATTTGCAGATGTTGAAAATATTGAAGGAGAACCGGGAGATTTCAAAGTTAAAGTAACTAAGAAACCAAGATATGTCGATCCTACGAAATGTACAGCCTGCACAGATTGTTTCCCTGTTTGCCCCGTTGGAGGAGTTCCGATGGAATTTAACTTTGGCAGGGGGACTTCCAAAGCTATCTCATTTTATTCACCGTTTCCACCAAGGAAGGCATTGATAAATCCTGAAAAATGCACTTATATCACAGACGGAAAGTGTGGAGAAAAAGAAATCCCGCCATGTGTTGAGGCATGCAAGCCAGAAGCAATTCTCTTTGACCAGAAGCCACAGGAAGTGGAATTCAATGTCGGAGCTGTCATACTTGCAACAGGAATGAAGGAGATGGAACCTGAGCATCTGAAAAAGTATGGCTATTCTAAATTCCCCGACATACTAACAGGCCTCGAATATGAGCGTTTGCTTTCCGGTCTGGGACCTACCGGCGGTATTGTAAAGCGTGATAATGGGCAGGAGGCCAAATCTGTTTGCTGGTATGTTCTTGATAATAGTTCTTCTGTTGGTTTTATGACTGCAGTTGCCCAATCTTTGGGAACTGTTGAGAGAAAACCAGATGCCACTGTTAATATTCTTTACGGGAATAACGAGCTTCAAAGAGAAGGATATAACAATTTTTACCTGAAAGCCAAGGAGTCTAATATCAACTTTGTTCAGACAGATAATATTACTTCTGTTAAGAAGACAAACGATAATATTGAGATATCCTTCGATAATGAAAAGATTACAACAGAGATGTTTGTTCTTATCCCGCCTTTTGGCCCTACTAAAAGTGCAAGTAATCTTGCAGAAAAGATAGGTCTGAAGCTTGATGAATCCGGATTTTTCGGGGAGAGGTCGGGAGAATCTCATCCGATTCGTACATCAAGGGAAGGCATTTTCGTTTGCGGCAGCGCTTTGAAGCCAAAGGGAATAGATGATGCAATTATTCAGGCGTGCTCTGCTGCTTCTCATGCAGCTTCATTTCTTACACCTGAAAGAGGTAGGGAAATGGCAGCTCCACCTCAAAAGGATCTATTGCCTGTAAAACCTCAAGATGAACCTACAATTCTGGTCGTGATATGTCAATGCGGTAAAAATATCGCAGGGCTTTTGGATATGGAAGAACTTGTGAAGTACACAAAATCACTGCCTAATGTGAAACATGTTGAAGTTACTCCTTTTGGATGCGATGGAGTAAAAATCAGGGAGCTCTTAAAAACAAAAGAATTTAACAGGCTTGTGCTTGGCGCCTGTTCTCCAAAAACACATGAAGCACTTTTTTCTCTTCATTCAGAAATGGGATGCTTAAACCATTACCTCATGGAAATTGTGAACCTCCGCAACCATTGCACATGGGTACATTCAAAGGACAAGAAAAAAGCTACGGAGAAGGCTAAAACATTGATGAGAATGGGAATAAAGCGTGCCACGTTGCTCGAATCCCTGGATGATATTCATGTGCCTGTAACACCAGCTTGCCTTGTAATTGGTGGTGAATCCAGCGGGATTTCCTGTGCATTAAAGCTTGCCGAGGCAAATCTTAAAGTTTATCTGGTTGAAAAAAAGGACGGCCTTGACAAAATTGAGAAAAACAGTGACAAATTTGTAAAGAATCTTATTGACGAATTGTCCCGGAATGAAAAAGTAAAAATCTATGCAGGCTCGAAAGTTGGAAGAGCGGAAGGTTTTGTAGGTAACTTCAAAGCAGAAATAGTTACAACAGACGGAAAAGAGGATATAAGTATCGGTTCTATCGTCGTGGCGACAAAAGCGAAGTTGACCACAGAGTCAGATGATGGGGACTTTGAAAAGGATTTGCTTCTACAAAGAGATGAAAAAAACTTCTTTGTTGGAATGCTTGGAATATTAAACCCACTCGATTTTAATACTGAAGGGGTATTTAGATGTGGTTCTGCCAGAGAGGAGATTGGAGCTTTCGATGCCATTGTCGATGGTGAAGCTGCTGCATCTCGTGTAGCCGGGATTATTTCACAAAAAGAGCTTATCAAATCTCCTGCTATCTCGTTTGTTGTTGACGAATATTGTGATGGTTGTGCCTACTGTATAGACCCATGTCCTTCCAATGCAATAACACTTATAGAATATATGACAGCAGATGGCGACATAAAGAAGACAGTGGAAGTTAATGAAGCAGTATGCAGAGGATGTGGGGTTTGTATGGCAACATGTCCTAAAAAGGGTATTTTCGTAAGACATTTTAAGCCTGAATATTTTGAGGAAATGATTAAATCTGTTGTAGAGGTATAAGATGGGAAATGATTATGAACCTATAATTCTTGCTCTCTGCTGTAACTGGTGCTCTTATGCGGCTGCAGACTCTGCAGGTACGGCACGAATACAATATCCATCCAATATTCATATAATCCGCGCAATGTGTAGCGGTATGGTGCACCCGAATTTTGTAATGGATGCTCTAACCAATGGCTATGCTGATGGTGTTCTTATATGCGGATGTCACATTGGTGATTGTCACTACCAGGATGGTAACAAAAGGGCTGAAAAGAGGGCTGAAGCGATTGAACTTTTGCTCGAAGACTTTGGCCTTGAAGAAGAGCGTTTCAGGCTCGAATGGGTATCTGCGTCAGAAGGACCTAAGTTCGCAAAGATTGCAGAGGAAATGACTAAAACACTTAAGGATCTGGGGCCAAGCCCTTATAGAAGCGGATAGTCAAAAAAATCGAGAATAGAAGTAAGACGCCAATAATTAAGGTGTTTTATGATTTACGACGAAATTTGCCTGTGGCCTGCTATGATTGAAAACTCGCTGTATATGCGCGTAGAACTGGAGTTCGTGTCCACTCTCCGTGGGTCGCGCTAAGTCATTGTATGCCAACACAGTAACATGGTTTTCGCAATTATCATAGGCCACGAGGCAATTATGAGGTATTCAGTATTATGAAGACTTGGCTGTCAATAGTCACAGCGGTGTTGTTTGCTACGCTTTGTTTGCCGGCAAGCTGGTCGATAGAAAACCGTGCGATAAGGAATCCCGCCGGCTTGAGCACGGTTCCTCCGAGCAGTATCAGCAGTGGTCTGATTAGCAACCCTAACCCAATTGATACGAGTGGCAATCTGGTAATTACCGGTAATGTCAGCCGCGGCATGCACTTCCGTGGCACTGTGCCGTACGGTTCGACCACGAGCTTCAGGGCCGATCTTGGCTCATCTTCACTTAGTTCCTTTTTGAGAGACTCAGCCGGTGTAGAAGACTTCGGACGTTATGCCAATGGATACAGTATTCAGCCGTATTATTTACAAAGCCAGACGGTAACCACAACAAGGCCCGGCTATTCCGGAGTTTTCAGGCCGGTAACAAGGATTGATGACCGTACACCGCAGGGGCAGTACTCGGCTGGAATGCGCGGAACTGGTTTGGATAAACAGAGTTTTTCCGGCGAGGATTTTTCTACCTGGGCCGGCTCCTCGCGGGAACCATCCAGCTTAGAACTGCAGGAACCACAAACGAAATATGGTACATCGGCCAAGCCTCTACAAATAGTAAAAAGCATACGGGAACTGCAGCTACTTACTCGAGACGAGGCAGGTATATCACCGCAAGACCAACAGTTGATGGTTGAACGGTACCAAGAACAGACACAAGACACAAGACTCAAGACTCAAGAGCCAGAAATCAAGACTCAAGACACAAGACTCAAGACTCAAGAGCCAGGAACGGCCCTTGAGCAGAGGTTTGAGGTATGGAGTCCGGAACACAAGGAAAGCCAGGCAGCTAAAATAGTTCAGACGACCGAACCAGACTTCGGTGGGGACGCGCTTACACTTACGCAAGCTGACGCAGTGGTGAAAGGTCTGGCGTTTCAGGATGGGTCCACTTTGCAGCAAGTTTCGGGCTGGGAACCTCAGGCAGGTGAGGATAAACCTGATGAATACGGCAGAGACCTGCAGGACCAATATAACAGACTTGGTTCCGATGTTATCGAGCAAATAAGACAGCAACTCGATGATTTGACCCGGTCCATCGATGCCCGCCTTCAAACCGCAAAAGAAGCACGTAAAGACGGAAGTATTAAAAAAGATACGGTTGTCTCCCCCCAAGCGACAACCATAGACTGGGGTAAAATTGTGCGCCTTTACGAACCTGAAAAAGCCCAGTACGGTCAGGCTACCGATAGCCAGGAAGAAGCGAGTCTCGAATTTTTGGAAACACCGAAGCCGAAAAGTTATCGAGAGAAAAGTTTTCCATTGGATGAACTAAATAAGCTTTCGCAAGCTGACTTATCCGCCAGGGCAAAGCGCATCAGGGGGCCACATACCAGCCCTGAGTTTTACTCAGAAGCCAAGTTCAATCAACATATCCAGGCTGCGGAAGATTATCTAAAGGCCGGCAGGTTCTACGCGGCAGCGGACTCTTTTGCTTTAGCATCCATTTATAAGCTGGATTCCGGCGAAGCCGGGTCGGGTCCGGTCCAGGCCGGTGGCCTGGCACTTTGCTTTGCGGGCAGAGGGCACGCGTTATTGGCCGCCGGCGAATATATCAGCAGCGCCCTGTTTCTGTCCAGAGCGCTCGAGATTGCTCCGGAATATGTACGGACTAAAATCGACCTTACTGGTATGTTAGGCGGCGAAAACAAGCTCGAGAACAGAATAGCTGAAATTAAAGAATGGATGGGAAAGAGCGGTTCTACAAAGCTGGAATTTCTCTTAGGCTATGTCTATTACCGGATGGGCAAGCTCGGCCCTGCAAAGCAGGCCATCGATGCGGCCTACACAGAGATGCCTCAGTCCCCTGCTGTGGTTGCAGTTAAAAAAGCTATTGATGACGCGATAGCAGGACAGTAAGCCTCATCGCGTGCCGAGGCACCCGTAACACCCGCAATTGGTGAAGTGGTTAATTGACTTCTCACTCCGACAGTAACGACAGTCCCGCCAACACAAAACCATCGTTTATTGTCCACAAAATCGCGTAGAAACAGGAAGAAGCCATCCCCAAGCTGCGCTTGAGGATGCCCCCTTCCAAGGATGACAAAACAGTTTAGAGGCTGGCTTCGAGTTGTGTGAGTATTGTTCTGGCCTTGCAGACTTTGTTGCCTGCGAGGCCTTGCCATTGAATTTCGGCATTTTTCTTGAGCAGATCTTCGATTTTTTTGCAGGCCAGCAGAACGGTGGCGTGATTTTTATTTCCCATAAACCTGCCTACCTCGGAGGACGACATTTTAGTGTGCTTTCTGGTCAGATACATACTAAAATGCCGGGCCAAGGCAACGGTCCTGTCTTTTTTAGACGAGTGTATCTTGGCCGGTGTTGTCCCGAAATAAGTGGCGACGGCCGACTCGATATCCGATACGTGCACAATCGGGTCGCACCTTTCGAGGTGTTCAGCCAGAACGGCCCTGCCCATAGACAGGTTGATTTTTTCGTTTTTCAGTGCCGAGTACGCAATTACTTTCAGCAGGGCCCCCTCCAGCTCCCGCACATTGGTGCGGAGATTTTCGGCAATGTATGTTATTACGCTTTCGGGGATTTGAGATTTTAGCTTTAAGTTTTGAGTTTTCAGGTACTGCCTGCATATTTGGCAGCGGGTGCGGAAATCAGGATTCTCAATCTTGACAACCATTCCCGATACGAAGCGGTTAACCAGCTTTTCGGACAGTTGTCCTATCATTTTCGGATGTGCATCGCAGGCCAGCACAACCTGTTTACCAGCCAGGCTGATTGTATTGAAAGTATGCAGGAATTCCTCCTGCATTGAAGGCTTGCTGGCCAAGAAGTGAATATCGTCGATTGCCAACAAATCCGTTTGCCGCATTCGTCGTCGAAAAGCCTCCAGCTTTTTTGTCTTCAAGGCCAGCACAAACTGATTGACAAAATCTTCCGCTGAGAGATATAGCCAATTAGTCTGGGGGCGCTTCTCGCACACTGCATTGCAAATCCCTTGCAGCAGATGTGTTTTGCCTACCCCGTATCCTCCGTGAATAAACAGCGGATTGAAAGGGCTTTGATGTTCATTTACGACCGCTTTGGCGGCGTTGTAGGCCAGCTCATTTGACGAGCCTACAACGAATGTATCCAGACTCAGTTTGAGTCTTCCGGATGCTCGATGCCGGCTACTCGAAGCTCGTCGAGAATCGAGAATCGACTTCGTCGAGTTCGATCGAGCCGAGGATCGAGTCTGACTCCCGCCAGCAACAAGCTGGGGCTGCGCATCCAGTTGTGTTCGCCTTTGGTGGCCGGAAAGCTCCGGATCGATGCTAAAGGTTATCTTTACCTCTGCGCCGGTAACCACTCGAACCACCTGGGTAATTTCATTCAAAAAATGATTTTCAATCCAGCTTGCTATAAAAAGATTCGGTACACCAACCTTCAAATATCCGTCGGCAAGTGTCATATTTGTCGAATTCTTAAACCATATCCGAAACTTCTGCGGTCCCACCTTCTCAGCAAGAGCTTCATTAATCGCACTTATCTGAGACGCCGCTGTACGAGAACTCTCATCCGTGATTGTGCTCTGCATTAGTATTCTCCCGGTGCCAGGTTTTTATTTGCACGGCTTCGATCCCGCACCTATTTTGAGATGCCAGCGAAAATCCTGACATAAACATTTTTAGTAACCTTAAGCTTTATTTGCCGAATCAACGATGGACTCTCAAAATAGGTACGGGATAAGAATCCATTCTTTTTAGAACAAATAATACTGATAAGTTACTTATTATTGGACAACGAAAAAACAAATCAATTGCATTTTGGGAAATTTCTTTTCCACTCAACAGAGGTTACTGTCAGTATTAAGTTTGCGCGTAAAAAAATTTTGTTTTTAACAGGTTTTGCACATCGTAAGTTTGTTTTGTGGAAAAGCTGTGGATTGGATTTGTAAATTCAAAAAACTCGATGACGGATGCTTGTTATTATGTTGCGACGAGGATTGCTGTATAGCCGCCATCATGATCGAATTCTTCTGCTGATGGGAGGATTAGCTTTTCGGATTTTAATTCAAAATTGCGGTTTTTTTGCAGAAAGTCTCTTACAAGGTTGCTATTTTCTTCCTTTTGAATGCTGCAGGTATTGTAGCAGATTTTTCCGTGAGGTTTTATCATTTGTGCCGCTGCGCCGAGCAGCTCACTTTGCGTTTTGATAAGTTTCTTTATTGCACCTGTCGTTACGCGATAGCGTGCCTCGATGCGTCTGGCTAATACGCCGGTATTTGAGCACGGGACATCCAGCAGGACGCAATCGAATTTAGAATTTGGAAGTTTCTCATACGGAACAATATCGACGCTTTTTATACCGAGGCGGGTTGTGTTTTCTTTGACCTTTTTGAGGCGCTCGGCATCGATGTCGGTGGCAATGATAGTTGCCGAATCGCCGGTAGCTTCGGCTAACTGTGTTGTTTTTATACCCGGCGCAGCACAGAGGTCGAGAATCGTCCAATTCGGCTGTGGATCAAGAATACTAACCGCCTGCGAGGCTGAAATATCCTGAACGGTAAACAGACCTTCCGCGAAGCCGGGAAGCTCGGTTATCGCCCGCGGGCTTTTGATTCTTATCATCGATTGGGTCCGAGATATGCAAGAAGACTGGTGTGAGGGCGGTTCGCGAACCGCCCCTACTATTTCGAATTCTATATCTGCCTGGTGAAATTTTTCGGCTAAATTTTGTGCTGTTGTCTTTAAGCTGTTCGGTCTGAGGTAGATACCCGGCCTGCGATTGGAGGCAAGGCATATCCGGCGGGTCGATTCAGAGCCGTACTCGCTGAGCCAGTCTATTATAAGCCATTTGGGCAGGGAAAAGGCGATGCTGAGATAATTGGCCAGGGAAGATTCGGGGTCTGGCAAAAAATCCATATCGAATTCGCAGCCGGTCACAGGTGTCTGATATAGTGTGCTTTTAGGATTGGTTTGTGATAACTCAATCCGGCGATTTGTTATATGTCTTGTGATTTGGCGCAGGACTGCATTTACAAAGCCGACCTGCTTTTTGCCTATGAGAGCTTTGGCATTCTCGACGGCTTCGTTGACAATGGAATGCTGACCGGTCGCAGGTGAATATATAATCTCATAGGCCCCAATCCGGATGATGTTGAGCAGTTTGTCCGGTATCCTTTCGACGTGTCGGCCCGAGAACGCCGCTATCACTGTATCGATAGCACTGCGGTTTCTTATCGTTCCGAGGACAAGGTCGGTGGCTCGTTGTTTCTGGTCGGTTTGACTCAACAGCTTGTTCAGGATTGGGCCGACGTAGTTATGTTTCGGATTACAGTGGTTCAGGGCCTCAATTGCTATAGTGCGTGCGGATTTTGGTTTTTGGCCAGCCATATCTTACTTGTCTATTTTCATAAACAAATCGCCGGGCTGGGTTTGTCGGCCGTTGGTGAAAGATTTGAAGTCCATAAGCGACGAGCCGGCCGGCTTGATTTTTTTAATCTTTAAAGCGCTTGTGCCACAGATTAGATTTAGATTTTCATCAAGCACGCCCGGTGTCAGCGCAGCATGATTGGGCGGTTCATGAACCGCCCCTACCACTTCCGCGGTTGCGATGGTTACCCGCGTGGATTTGTTGATTTTTTTAGAAAGATATGTTGCCGAAGTACCGGGCCAGGGCCAGAAGCCACGGATTTTTCTTTCTAATACTTGAGCCGGTTCGGCAAAGTTGATAAAGCCATCAGATTTTTTCAGCTTGGGGGCGAGGGTTGCTTTTGAATGGTCCTGCTCGGTATAGGTGACAGTATTATTAGCTATCTTATCGATTGTTTCCAGTAATAACGGTGCCGCTATTTGGGCCAATCTATCGTGAAGCCCGCCGGCTGTTTCATCGGGGGCGATGTTGGTTTGTGATTGTGCGAGGATTTGGCCGGCATCCATTTTTTCAACTAATGTAATTATACTGATACCCGTTTCGGTTTCTCCGTTGATTATTGCCCAGTTTATCGGTGCAGCTCCGCGATATTTTGGGAGCAGAGAGGCGTGGACATTGATAGCACCCTTTGGCGGCAGATTTATCAGGTCATTGCCTATTTTCTGGCCGAAAGCAATTACCACGAGCAAATCGGGCTTATAGTCGGCTATCCTTTCCATCATCTCCGGGGTGTTTACGTTATCTGTTTCAACAAACGGTATCGAATGGGTAGCCGCCCAGTCGGCCGCCGGTGTCGGGCTTGGTTTTCTGCCCCTTCCGGCCGGGTGTGGAGGCTGGGTTACGATGAATTGCAGACTTTGGCTGGACTGCTCTAAAGCATTCAGACAATCAATGCCGAATTGGCCGCTTCCAAGATAAATTATCTTCATTTATTGACCCAACAATCAAACAATTTTATTAAACCAGCGTAAACATTTATATAAAAAGCGATATACAATCAGAAACCGAAATATATTTAATTTGGTTCAGATTTTTCTTGATTTTGTCGAAACATACATTATACTTTATATGTAGATAGAATAGAATTACGATGAGAGGCTATCCAAAGGGTTCTGTCCCGCGGCTATGCCTCTCTTACTTTTTATAGCCCAATTTACCCTTAAGTTTGTTTATTCCTACAATGTAAGCTGCAAATTTCCTCAGAAGTGAAGAGTACCGGGTATCGTCCGGCACCATTAATTTCAACAACTTTTCTTAGTTTTTCAGGTATTTAATTAAGCAATAAAAGTCCCCATCGCCAGACACAATTACAGCTTTGTCATAATTTGGTTACTCGATCATAACCTGAAGTACCAGTTCAGCATCAACATTGCCTTTTATCCTGCCTTTGATTTCCAATATTGGTTTAAAGATAAGGATAAATCCATATTCCTGTAGAGACTTGTAAAGATCGGCGTTTGTAGGAATATGCCCGATGAAAAGGAATGCTTTTGTAACGTGATATTTATCCGTTAAGTACCGCCTAAACCGTGCATAATCAAGTACCCAGCCTTGATTTTTTATGGACATATACAAATTCTGCCCATCAATGAATGCGTAATTTTGTTGTTGTGCTTTCCGACCTTTTACCACTTTTGCTATTTTCAATTATTTTTATCTCTTTTCTGTCAGTTTTTTGAGTTGTCTTCGATGTGCAATCTTAGCGGTCTGGGCCATACGATTAACGATGGTCATTCCTTCGATATGGTCGTACTCGTGCTGGAGGGCCCTTGCGTAAAGCCCTTCGGCTTCTTCGGTAAACTCTTTACCGTTAAGGTCGGTGGCGGTAACTTTGCATTTTTTGTATCTTCGAATTTTTGTAAAAACGCCCGGCACCGATAGGCAGCCTTCTTCCGTTGAGACAAGCTCGCCGGCCGGTGTAACGGTTGGGTTTATATAGACTTTGACGCTTTCTCTTTTTCCATCGAGCGATATGATAAAGAGTCGCAATGGTACGCCCGCCTGTGGTGCCGCCAGGCCGACGCCCCTTTTTTTCAGCATAATGTCGGTCATTTTCTCTACAAATTGACGGATATTATCATCAATTTCTCCAACCGGCTCGGCTCGCTTAGTTAAAACCTCAGCCGGATAATGTGTGATTCGACATTTTTCAATATCAATCATTTCTGGTCTTCCGTATTTTGCTTTAGGCTTATCTGTCGTCGAATTCGTCGCCGGCGAACGTATTGCCGAGATAAGATTTTCTGACGGTTTCATTGCGGACGATTTCGGCGGGCGGGCCGGCTCCTATCACCCTGCCGTGGTCGATAATGTAGGCCTTATCGACTACTTCAAGCGTTCTCTCGACATTATGGTCGGTAACAAGAATGCTGACGCCGGAATCAACGAGGCGGCGAATCTCATACTGCAAGTCCTGAACGGCAATGGGGTCAACACCGCTAAACGGTTCGTCCAAAAGAATCAATGAAGGGTCGGTTACCATGGCACGGGCGATCTCAAGCTTTCTTCGCTCACCGCCGGAAAGGAATCTTCCCTGACTGTTAGCAACCTCACCAAGTGCGAAACGCTCAATGAGCATATCGGCCTTGCAATTACGCTGAGCTTTGGTGATGGACATCGTTTCCAGAATCGCATAGAGATTGTCGCGGACACTGAGGCGCTGGAAGATGCTGGGTTCCTGTGAAAGATACCCAATACCCAATCGTGCGCGTTTGTACATCTGCAGCTTGGTGATGTTCCGGCCTTCAAAAATGACCGAGCCGCTGTTTGGGGCAATCATACCCATAATCATTCTAAAGGACGTGGTTTTTCCGGCCCCGTTTCGGCCCAGAAGCCCGACAATATTGCGCTGTTCGATAGTAATTGATACCTCGTTAACAACGATTCGGCCGGAATATTTTTTTACCAGCCCGTGAGTTTCAAGAAGAGTCATACTTACCATTTTCGTATCTTTATCGTGTATCCGCCAAACAAAAGTCCACCACGGGCGGATATCGTATAGCGCACGTGGTATTATAACAATAGTTATGACTAAAAAAAACCTTCTTTTTCGAATCTGTGGAGCTTGCGCAATGGGGTTCCCGCTTTGGGGGGTTCCAAAATTGTGTTTTCTTCAAAAGCCAATAAATATTCTGGCATTTTTGCAGTAATTCTGCTATTTAAGTATTTTTCTGTATAAGAAAAGTTGATTTTATTTGGTTTCCACGAAGTGGGGGCCCTTAAGGATTTGTATGTTTGCGATTCTAAGCGATATACATTCGAACCTTGAAGCCTTAACGACGGTCCTTGATGACATTAAAAAACGGGGTATAAAGACTATTTATTGTCTGGGTGATGTGGTCGGCTACGGGCCAAATCCCAAGGAATGTCTCGACCTGATTATAGAGAATACTAAGTGGTGCGTTCTGGGCAATCACGATTATGCGGTCTTCTATGAGCCGACAAATTTCAACTACGGCGCGGAGCAGGCGAGCTTCTGGAGCCGGGAAGTTCTGGAATCGGAAGAAGAAAAACAGTATCGCGACAGGCGCTGGAGCTTTTTGGGTGAGCTGCCGATGCGGCATACGCTCAAAAGCAAATTAGGAACAAACTCAGCAATAATAGATTTTGTTCACGCTTCGCCCAGAAGGCCGATTAATGAATATATTTTTCCCGATGATGTTTACACCAATCCGCTGAAGGTTCGGTTGCTGTTCGAGCGGGTCACACACATCTGCTTTGTGGGCCACACACATATGCCCGGGGTGTTTCTTAATGAGCCGGACTTCTATCTGCCGGCTGAGCTTGGTGATGTCTATCCGATTGTCGAGGATGAAAAGGCGATTATCAATATCGGCTCTGTCGGGCAGCCCAGGGACAAGGACAACCGTACCAGCTATGTGTATGTGAATAAGAATGAGGTGCATTTTGTACGGCTTGAGTATGATTTTGAAACTACTATGAAAAAGATAATAGCAATCGAACAATTAGACAACTTTCACGCGGAGCGGCTGCAGAACGGAAGATAAAGGAAATTGATTATTTATTATTGACTATTGATTATTGAAGAAATCAATTACAAAGAAGAAACGAAATACGATTTTGTCACTCTGAGCTCGCCTAAGGCGGGCGAAGAATCTGGTTAGCGAAGAGTAGATTCCCGCATTAGCGAATCTTCGACTTCACTGCGCTCCGTTCAGAATGACAAGAGTCCGTAGTAAGAGATACGAAATGCGATATTTTACTTTGGTTGTGATTGGCTTTGTTGTCTTTTGCGGCTGGCTTGTTGTCGAGTCGGGACCGGATTCCTGCTCCTTCGACTTTGCTCAGGACAGGTTTTGCAGGAATGACAAAGAGACGGCTGGACAACCTTGCATTCTTTTGCAAAGCTCTACAGGCGACAAAAATATCAGCGATGCGAATGTCCTTGCTGAGGAACCACCGCAGATAGGAACGGACGATTCTGTTACTTTTGGTGCTGACAGCGCTCCGGCTAAAAGCGTTACGCTTGGTTCAGTGGATCCTAATAGCGGCTATAATTTTCAACTGGAGCTGAGCTCGAAAGGCGCCGCCATCAGGGAAGCCTTCTTTAGCGGATTTAACGACCGTGATTACAAGAACCCTCAGCCGTTGGTAATTATTTCCCCCGTTCAGGAAAGAGACGGCAGGGAAATTTTGACAATGGCTAATACGAGCTTTGTATTCGTTCAGCAGCAGTTGCAACTGCCTCTTGATAGACTTCACTGGAAAAGCCTCGATAAAGAAACTACAGAGGATGGCTCGCAAACAGCACGCTTTGAAGCGATAATTAAAATTGTAGATACCGACGAGCCGGTCTTGAAATTGATTAAAACCTATAAAATCATCCCCCGCAGCTATCTTCTGGAATGCAATATAACTGTCGAAAATCTTAGCGATTCAGAGCAGAAAGTGCGTTTCAATTTAACCGGGCCCGGCGGACTTGGCAGAGAGGCCTTCAGGACCGATATGAGAAAGGTCGTGGCCGGCTTTAGAGAGTCAAAGGGGCAAGTTAGCAGCGTAAGACTCGATAAGAAAAAACTCAGCAGGGCACAGAGCCTCGAAGACAGACGGCTAACAAAACCTGGTGCCAACTTTCTCTGGGTCGCTGCGGTCAATAAGTACTTCGCCGCTATATTAGTGCCACTTCCGGATAAGGGTAAAGACTACTGCGATTGGGTAATGGATAAAACAGGCCGGTTTCACAATCCCGATGGAGACAACAAAGCCGACAGCGGTGATGAAACGATAGGATTGGATTTGAAAACCGCTTCAAAGACCTTAGCTGCGATGGGCCAGGCCAACAGTTCAAAGACATATAACTTCCAGTTATATGTTGGGCCTAAGGATAAAAGTCTTTTCGACAAGAACGAGCAGTATCGAGATTTAGGCTTTGTTCAGACGATAGATTTTATGGCGTGCTGCTGCCCAGCCGGCATTATAAAGCCTCTGGCCTTCGGGATATTGGCTTTAATGAAATGGATGTACGCTTTTATCCCCAATTACGGGGTGGTAATAATTATATTGGTTTTCCTGATGCGGCTTGCTATGCATCCTATCACTAAGAAGAGCCAAATATCGATGAGCAAGATGAGCAAGCTGGCCCCGAAGGCCGAGGAGATAAAGAAAAAATACGCCAACAACAAGGCTGAAATGAATAAACAGATGATGGCCCTTTACAGAGAGCAGGGCGCTTCGCCGGTTATGGGTTTTCTGCCGATGATGGTTCAGATGCCGATTTGGATTGCTTTATGGAGCGCAGTATATGCCAGTATTGATTTGCGTGGTGCGCCGTTTTTGCCGTTTTGGATTACGGACCTTTCAGTACCGGATGCCCTGATTAGATTTCCAAGGGCAATAGTTGTGCCTTTGTTGGGCTGGAAGATATTATCGCTGAACCTATTGCCGATTTTGATGGGCGTGGCTATGTATCTGCAGCAGAAGCTTATGCCGTCTCAATCGGCGGCTAATCCTCAGGCCGCTCAGCAACAAAAAATGATGATGATTATGATGCCGTTATTTCTCCCGCTGGTCTTATACAATGGGCCGTCGGGAGTGAACCTGTATATTATGGCAAGCACCTTTGCCGGTGTTATTGAGCAGCACGTAATTCGTAAACACATCCGGGACAAGGAAGAAGCCGAATCGAAAGGCCTGGTGGCCGTGACGAGTAAGACCGGCGGCAAGGTCAAAAAGAAAAGGCCCAAGCCGTTTTATAAAAATATGTAAGGCAAACCAATTGGTTTTTATTGTCATTCTGAGTCGAAACCGAAGAATCCGGCCAGCGAATAAAATCACTCAGTCGCTACATATGCTGAATAATCACTGCTACCCAGATCCTTTGCTTCGCTCAGGATGACATACGGGCTGAATCCGGATGTATGAACTAAATGACACTATCGTAGCTGTCAGCTCTCCGACCTCAGATAAGAGGGTAATTGTCCGCATAACCGGCCCGGAGACGATCGTTACCTGTAAACAGATTTTCAACTCACCAATCACCAAAGACAGATTACACAGATTCCGGTGGATTAACGCAGAAAAATCTGTGAAATCTTTAATAATCGGCGGAACCTGTGGAGTTGATGCCGAGCTAAACATTGATGCGCAATTGTATTTATTTTTTGCTCCTCATTCATATACCGGCGATGATATAGCAGAGATTCACCTCTATACAAATCCTGCTGTTACTAAGGTCTTAATTGATAACTTATTATGCAAAGGACTTCGGATGGCCGGGCCGGGCGAATTCACGGCGCGGGCGTATCTGAACGGCAAAATCGATTTGGCCCAGGCCGAAGCGGTGAACGAGATTATCGTAAGCTCCAACGCATTTCAATTAGCCGCCGCTGAGAAACTTCTCAGTGGACGGTTATCTGATACCACGGTAAAAGTACGCTCGGCGATAATGGATTGTCTTAGCTTAATCGAGGCGGGACTGGATTTTAGCGGGGAAGATATTGAATTTGAAACCGGAGCGGAAGTAATTGAAAGACTTCTCGACGTAAGGGAAGAACTTGAGCAGCTGCTCACCGGAAGCATCAGGTACGAGTCGCTAATTGATTTACCGGCGGTGGGGATTGCCGGTGCTCCCAATGCCGGAAAGAGCAGTCTGCTCAATAAACTGCTCGGTAAAGAAAGAAGTATCGTCTCGCACAGGCGCAAAACCACCAGAGATGTGCTGAGTGCCCCATGTACATTGGCACATTGCAGGTGCGTTCTGTTCGATTGTGCGGGTCTGGTGAGATGGCCAGACCCCATTAGAGAACCAACTGGAAAAGTCTCTCACGAGGCGGACAATGTCCTTGACGAATTGGCACAACAGGCGGCAATTGAGGCGCTGCGGAACAGTGCTGTGGTTGTATTTTGCGTTGACATATCAAAAGACGCAAGACGCAAGAGTCAAGACTTTGGTTTGTGGACCGAAGAGATTGGTCTGTGGTCTTTGGTCTGGAGTCTTGGGGCCCCGGGACTGATACCGGTTGCGACAAAATGCGATTTGGTATCCGAAGAGGTGTTATCAAATCGCCTTGCTGAACTGAATGAATTGTTTGGTCCCGCAGCAAAATCGACCTCCGCAAACCGCTTTTCATCCATCGATAACAAGGCCGATCACAGCAAAGTGGATTTTGGTGCGGGATTTTTAGTAACTTCTACAGAAACCGGGGCCGGCTTAGAGCTATTGCGAGAGGCAATCGACAAAAAAATAATCGAGCTGGAACCTGGTTTTGAGACGGCCAAATCAGGCGCTACCCCACTTTTCGAGGGCACCCAAAGCTCCGTTGCCCTTACCGCCCGGCACAAACAGGCTGTTACCGAGGCAATTGAGAACGTCAGTGAATCCACCAGTGAATTGAGAGCCGGCAATGATGAAGTTGCCGCAATGATGCTTCGAGCTGCTTATCAGGTGATTTCCGGTATCGAATCCGCCACAGGCGGTCACGTCGATGAGCAGATATTGGAGCAGATATTCAGTCGATTCTGTATAGGCAAATAGCTTATTAAAAAAAACTTAGGATTTTCAGTTGTGTAAATCCGAAACTCGAATATCGAAATCCGAAACAATATTTAACGACTGAAATTCAAATGACGAAAACAGTGAGTTTTGAAAATTTGAACATTAGAATTTTGAGATTGTTTCGTGCTTCGTATTTTCCTTTGTTTCGTGCTTCGGATTTCAGATTTATCTTTCGTATATCTGTAAAACGCTATCTACTATATGCCATTATTCGTCTTTTGCTTCGAATTCGGCGTCGATTACATCATCAGGCTTTTTTCTTTTAACCTCACCTTCCGGCGGAGGTGGTGCTTGAGAAGCCTGGTCGGGCTGGGGCTGGGCTGAAGCGGCCTGCTTCTTTGCGGCCTCTTCGTAAAGCACCTTGCCCAATTCCTGGCTGGTGTTGCCGAGATTTTCAATGGCTTTCCTTATCGCATCGGCGTCTTCGCCTTTTACAGCTTCCTTGAGGTTGTTGACTGCATTTTCGATATTGCCACGGACATCGGCGGAGACCTTGCCGCCGTGCTCTTTGAGCGTTTTTTCCGTTGAATAAATCAACTGGTCAGCCTGGTTTTTCAGGTCAACGACCTGTCTTTTCTTCTTATCTTCCTCGGCGTGTATCTCTGCATCTTTGGCCATTCTCTCAACTTCCTGGTCGCTAAGACCTGAGCTGGACTTAATCTCGATGGACTGCTGCTTACCTGTGCCGAGGTCCTTTGCAGAGACGTTCAGAATGCCGTTGGCATCAATATCAAAGGCAACTTCAATCTGTGGGATGCCCCGGGGGGCCGGTGGAATATCGGCAAGCTGGAATCTGCCGAGCGTGCGGTTGTCCCTTGCAAAATCCCTCTCGCCCTGGAGAACGTGGATGTCAACGGTGGTCTGACTGTCAGCGGCGGTTGAGAAAATCTCTTTCTTGCTGGTCGGGATTGTAGTGTTTCTTTCAATCAATCTTGTCATAACCCCGCCTAAGGTCTCAACACCTAATGAAAGCGGTGTTACATCCAACAGCAGAATGTCTTTTACGCCGGCATCTCCGGCCAGGACCGCCCCCTGAATGGCGGCACCCACTGCGACGACTTCGTCAGGATTGATGCTCTTGTTCGGCTCTTTAGCAAAGATGTCCTTTACGATTTCCTGAACTTTTGGAATTCTTGTCGAGCCGCCGACAAGCAATGTCTCCGCGACATCGCCAGCACTTAGCTTTGCATCTTTTAGGGCCTTGTGGCACGGGTCTTTGAGCCGTTCGAGAATGGGTTCTACGAGCGATTCGAATTTGCTTCTGGTGATTGTGATTTGCAAATGCTTCGGCCCTGAGGCGTCGGCGGTGATAAACGGTAAATTAACCGTGCTTTCAAGCTGAGAGCTCAATTCGCACTTCGCTTTTTCAGCGGCTTCTTTGAGTCGCTGGTGAGCCATTGGGTCATCCCGCAAGTCGATACCCTCGGTCTTTTTGAATTCATCCGCGAGGTAGTTTATCAGGACCGCGTCCAAATCGTCACCGCCAAGGTGTGTATCGCCGTTGGTACTAAGGACCTCGAAGACATTATCGCCGATATCAAGAATCGAAATATCGAATGTTCCGCCGCCAAAGTCGAAGATAGCGACTTTTTCATTCTTTTTCTTTTCGAGTCCATAGGCAAGTGCAGCGGCGGTCGGCTCATTAATTATCCGCTCGACCTCGAGTCCTGCAATTTTGCCGGCGTCTTTGGTTGCCTGACGCTGCGAATCGTTAAAGTATGCCGGCACGGTAATAACGGCGTTAGTAACTTTTTCACCCAGATAATCCTCGGCGGTCTTTTTCAGGTCCTGCAGAATCATCGCCGAGATCTCAGGCGGGGTGTACTGCTTACCCCTGACATCGACCTTGACCAGCTCGTCCGAGGCGCCGGTAATTTTATATGGGACAATTTTTTCTTCGGATGAGACTTCATTGTGGCGTCGGCCCATAAAACGCTTGATAGAAAATACTGTGTTTTCGGGGTTTGTTACCTGCTGATGGCGAGCAATCTGGCCGACGAGCCTTTCGCCCTTGTCGGTAAAACCGACCACAGAAGGGGTCAGCCGGGAGCCGGAAGAGTTAATCAGGACCTTCGGGGCCGAGCCTTCCATCACGGCGACTACCGAGTTCGTTGTTCCTAAGTCTATTCCAATGATTTTAGCCATAGTTATATTCCTTTCGCTATAAATTCATCTCATAAACTCCAGATGTGCAAAAGGCGTGCCAGTTGCGGGAATAGGGCGGTGCGTACAACTTAACATCTTGATTATAAGTAAGTTAGGTTTTTTCAAGAGCTTTTTTATGCTTTCTTTCTGCACTATAATAACTCCTCGATTGGCAAGTATTTGTGCCATTTTGGCAGATTCGGTCCACCTGGGCCCGGCCCTTACGAGTTGTTTCGACATTGGCCCATTCGACTGCGCTCAGGACAAGGTTTTAATTGGGTTTGTTTTTTTGGGGCTTGAAGGCGATTTCATTTTCATAATCCTTTTGTGAAAAAGCGGTTGCGTTCATTTTGGCCTTTTTGGAAATTGGGTTTGAATTGGGTTTGTTTTTTCGGACTGCGAAATCATCGTTTTTTCTGTAATCCTTTGTTATAAGTGAATTTATGTTCATTTGGGCTCTTTTTAAATTGGTTTTGATTGGGTTTGAATTGGGTTTGTTTTCACCAAGTGTCCATTTATGTTTATTTTCATAAGCCCTTTTTGAAAAAGTGTTTGCGTTCATTTGAGTATCCAGAAAATTGGGTTTGTTTTGCATAAAAAGTAGCTGATTTGTAGAGGGTTCTCGACAGATGTAGAGGACAGACGATAGATGACAGAAAACAGATGATAGACTACAGAATACAGACGATTGATTATAAGTTCTTGTTGCATAAGGAGTTATATGTAGTTTGAAATCCGAAATCCTAAGCACTAAATCCTAAACAAATCCAAATTACACAAATGTAAATGTTCAAAACCTTGTCTGGCTTGACAGATAATGTTTTTTGGCGTGTATCTGCTGATACGAAAACGTGCGGTTCTCCGCTATATCTTCGCCTACGGGCGGCTTACGTTTGCCTGCTGGCAAACATAAGGTTAAATTAATATATTATCAAACAATAGTCAACAAAAAAAATAAAAAAATTGGCCTTCCGAATAATAGTTATGTGTATTGGGCATTTCGGGCGATCGAGAAAAATCGTTCGGAGCCCCCCAGAGGCACAAATTTCCCCCCGCCTGCCCCAAATTTGAGCCTCTGCCCAAACGATTTTTCTCTCCAAACAGCTCCAAGTCCCTGATCTGTTTGGTCCACCTACGCATTAACCGGATGAACCGTTTATTGTTTCAATCAAGCCATCCGACAAACGATACGAAAGAAAATCGGGATTGTAACGGACCAAATATTGATGTTTCTTTAGCTCTCCTCCGGCAACCAAGATAAGAACAATTTTAAGAGCCTCTGCTTTACAAGCTTTCACTTTTCAAATCCTTTATTTGTTACTCTCACCGCGAACTCTGATGATTTGTGCTTTGCCTGAGGTCAATTTTATCAGGTTCTTCCCATTTGCCTTTTTTTATAATTTCATCGATTCTTTTATCATATTCCGGAATACGATTGTACTTATAATCGTAATACTCCAGGCCGGGAAGAAGCTCTCTGTTACCACAAGTGAAATAATAGCGACGGCCTTTGAAACCCTCCGGGTAGATTCTTACACCGAAATCTGTTAAACCTACCTGCATTTGCAGGACTACATAGCCGTTGCGATTTATGAGGCTGGCATGTGGTCTGAGTTTCCGGATTACTTTGGGGATACGCACTCCCCTCGGAACCGGAAAACCTTCGATATGCTGAGGCCCATAGTACCGATAATTCATAGGGTCTTTGGGACCCTGGCTCAGGACTTGCCTGCCAGCCTTCAACAACGCCTCATGGTCGGTGTGGTATAACAGCAGTACCCGGCGCTGTTGTGCAGATTGTTTCCAACTACGCCGGAAGGTGCTCCTTGAACGTTGACTCGGAACGACAACATGCCTATAAATCAAGCAACTGACAACTATGATAAAAACAATTGTGTTAAAGGCTCTTCTACCCGTGTTCATTTTAATATCCTTTTTGGGTACCTACTTTTTGACCTTGAATTCGAGCCTTTGGTTAGGGCTACTCAGGAATTTCTCGTCCTGGCAGTGGAAGGCAAAACCTTCATCTGTTATCTCATATATGAAATCCCGGCCGGTAGAAGGGTCTTTGGGTAGGCCATCCGGAAGCTTCTCGGGCAATTGCCCTGTTTTCGCCACAACAAGGTAAACCTCGACAGCAGCCTTAATGCCGTTGATATAAGCTTGGTGCTCAACATAAGCTGGGTATTGTCTATTAATCATTTCTTTCATGTTTATAATGATTAAGATACCTTTAATTACGGGATAAGTATCATCTGCCTCCGTCAGCTTGCTGATAATTCTCTGCATATCGGCCCGCTTCTGTTCGTAAGCTATTTCACTATCCAGGATTCGGAAAATCGAGTCAAGAAAACTTTGAAGCCCCCTGCCGGTGCGCAAAATAAATTGCTCATCTGTTAAATTCCGGGCATTCTCCTTAGCCTGTTCGTCCTCGGCCAACCCTACAAGCAGATTCCTGAACCACGCACGACGAGTGGGATACGTTCGAATGTCTTCCAAATTAGCTTTGACAAATTCCTGTAATCTTTTGGCATAGGACGGTGGTGCCCCCAAGACGACGCCGAGCTGGCCTCGAAACCACGTGAGAATGTCCGCATCCGGCGGTATGACACCAAGCACATATCGAACCATTCTCAGGGCATATCGCTCTAAAGGTGTCGAAAATGTATACAATTCCGGGTCTTCGCGGAAATGCCGGGCAATTCGCAGTGCTGTCAGGCAGCGCTCCAGTGCCACACGATAATGCCCATCGGCAGCGAGTGTCCTCGCATCCGTTAAAAGAATCTCGTAAATAGAATAAATCTCCCGACGCAAAGCCCCATGGCTGGGTAGAAATACGGGCTTTACCCATACCCCCCATGTACATTGCTGCATCCGAGAAGCGATTTCGACAATTTCTATAACATCCAAACAGGATCCCAGATATATTCTGACCTGTCTATCGGGTTCGGCACCAAAAGCAACCTCGTGAATCTTATTACTGATGACCTCATTGGGTTCAGGCCGGAGCAGAAATGCCTGGTAATACAGGAGGGCTGCATTGCCCGGATTCGGCGGAGTGCCGTCTTCGGCCCAGGGAGTGATTTTGGCGTTTCTTTTTTCGTATGCCTTTTCACCTTTCAGATTGTAGATGGTATCATCCAAAAGTATCTGGCCGAATGCAATGGTATGTGCTTCGAGAAACAATAAGACAATAATCCCATAAACACAAAAAATTGTCTTTTTGCTATTACTATTGTTATTGCTCATAATAAAGCTCCCTTACGGATGGGAATTTACAGTGCGCGGAAAACATCAGGGTACTTATCTATACAAACTGCTGTAAGTCCTGCCCGCGTTACTCCCATATAATATTATACGCGCAGGGGCTTAAAAATAATCGAAAAAATTCAGGCAGGGCGAAATTTTAGCCTTTTTTCCGGGTGTCCTAATTTGGGGCTGAGCGGATGATTTTTGCTCGAAGAACGTCTCTGTTAGTAGGGTCCAAAGGATTTCTGTAATTTAACTGTAAGTGCATTTATTAATCTATATTGGTTTAAATAATTTTTTATGTTCATATGTCTCATACGTAAAGCGCGTACGCGCTTTACGTATGAGCTTTTTCTTACGATTGATTGTTAAGGTAAAAGAAGTAGTACTGCATGGGCAAACTCATTGCCCATTCTACGGACTACATTTTTAGCTTTTTTGTGGAGTGTCCTGGTTTAGGGCTGAGCGGATGATTTGTGCTCGAAGAACATCTCTGTTAGTAGGGTCCAGGGATTTTCCGTAGTTTAACTGCAAGTGGGCCGGGAGGGTCAGCATGAACAGCCGATTTATGGTGGCAATGGAAAGCCGGCTTGTTTTACCCGGGCCCCTGGGGGTGCCGCAGAGGGTGTAAAGCTTCTCTATCGCCGGAGTTGAGGCCCCCATATACTCGTGCATATTGATGCCTAACCGCAGGTGGCTCAGGAGGAACAGGGCCTCCTGGGAACTTATCAAATGTGCGTTTTGTAAGAGTGCCATCGCCCGGGAGATTTTATCGTCGAGGACGTCAGACTGCTTGGAGAGTAATTGATTTCTTGCAGCGTTTTCGTATTCGATTATTTCAGGGATGACAGCATTTTCAAATTGCGAGATGATATCCGACTCCGAGACGCCGAGCGTAACCTGATTGGATATCTGGTACAGGTCACTTGCGGCTTCGGTGCCTTCGCCGAAAAGACCTCTCACGGCCAGGCTCATATCCCTTGCGGCGTTGAAAAACTTTTCTATCTGTCCCGTCATCTTCAGGGCCGGCAGATGGAGCATAACCGAGACCCTAACCCCTGTGCCCAGATTGGTCGGGCAGGCCGTCAGATAGCCATAACGAGGGCTAAAGGCATAGTCGACCTTTTTCTCTATCATATCGTCGATCTTGTTAATCTGCTCGGCACACTGGGACAACTGACAGCCGGCTTTTAGCACCTGGAGCCGCAAATGGTCCTCCTCGTTAATCATAGCTGTGAAGAATTCCTTCCGGGCGATGACGACGCCCCGCGGGCCTTTACCGAAGGCGTGGTGCCGACTGATAAGATGGCGTTCCACCAGGAAATGCCTGCTTAGAGTGGGTGCTTTGTCCACGCTGATATAGAAGATTTTATCGCCAAGCTTAAGCGACATAAGGACATCTCTTAGCTTTTTAAGTATTTCAGATTTTTCATTATTCGAGCAATGGCTGAGGAATTTGTATCCGGCGATGTTCCTGGCCAGCCGAATCCGCGAGGACACAACGATATCGGCCAACGGTCCCGAGCCGTTGAACCACTCGTTTATATCGTTACTTAGGTCTGTTAGTTTCATATCTCGTATTTCTTATGTATAGTATATAGTGCCTTTATTTTTCGGCTTGATTTATTTTGTCCCGCAATTCGGCAGCCAGCTCGTAATCTTCGCTTTGCACCGCAGCTTCCAGCCGTTGGCGCAGGTTTAAGAGCTCTATCTGTTTCTTTGTGTCCTGCGGTGTTTTTGAAGGAATCTTGCCGCAGTGCGTTGTCTTGCCATTGTGAGCTTTTTCGATGAGCGGCAGCAGCGATTTCTCGAAAACCTCATAATCATGGGGACAACCCAAGACCCCTTGCTTGCGGAACTGAGCCAGCGTAAAGCCGCAGTTCGAGCACGCGAGATTCCGCTCTGAAGGACCGGAGAGCTCATCATCTGTCGGCTGGACGGCAAGCAGACTGCTAAGCAACTCATTTATAGGGATATGACTCTTGACCGCTATATCCTGCTCGGCTGCACAATGCTCGCAGATGTGCATCTCGGTGCGTACCCCGTTGGCAATCTCGGTCAGGTGAATAGTCGCATCATTTTTGTTACAAATCTGACATTGCATAATCAACTCGATTCTCGATACTCGATACTCGCTTTTCTTCTTCTGCGAGCATGCGGTATCGAGCTTCAATATATATATTATACCAAAAAACCTGAATAAATAATCGTCAAATTTAAAAAGTTACTACAGGCAGATTTCCAGATTCATCGGGATTCGCTGAAATTTGCCGCGCAGCCCGGCTCCTCAACAACCCTGATATTTTGGAGTTTAACGCCTTCGGGCAGTTTGGCACGGAGTTTTTCATATATGTATCTGGCTACGTTCTCGGCTGATGGGTTGTTCTGCCGAAAATAGCTGATTTCGTTCAATTCCACATTGTCAAACTCAGAGACGATATCATCGACTATGGCCTTAAGCTCCTGAAAATCCATCACAACCGCCATACTGTTTAGCTTGTCGCTGCTGACAACAGCGCTAACCAACCAGTTATGATGGTGCACGGGTTCTTTTGAGCCGTCCAGTAAGACCAGTTGATGCGATGCCCAAAAGTTCGTTTCGACACTAATCGTAAACATATCTCGATGCTCGATACTCGATGCTCGCCATCCCCAAGCTCATCCCGCTTTTTCGTGATTCGCTTGAGGCTGCCACCCATTCAGCATCGAGTATCCGTTTTATTTCTTAAGGTGCTTTTTTACTCTCTCGTAAATATTGTTCGGAATTAAATTTGACAAATCTCCACCTAAAGAGGCGACCTCTCGAATCAAGGTCGAGCTGGTGAATCCATACTGTTCGCTGGTCATAATAAAGACGGTTTCTATGCCGGCCACAGCCCGGTTGGTCATAGCAAGCTGGAACTCATACTGGACGTCGGTAAGGCTTCGCAGGCCACGGAGGATGACATCGGCTTTCTTGCTGGCGGCGTATTCAACCGTCAGTCCCTCAAAACTTTCTACCGAGACACCCATCATCTGTCTATCGCGGATTAGCTCAGCTATCATTTCCACCCGCTCTTCGGGCGTGAAGAGCTGATTTTTTACCGGACTTCGCCCAACCGCGATGATAAGCTCATCAAAAAGTTTCATACCACGGTTGATAACGTCCAGGTGCCCGTTTGTTATCGGGTCGAACGAGCCTGGGAAAATCGCTCTTACACATTTTTTAGCCATCAGTACCCCTTTTCTCCCGCACCAAAATTCCTTCCGTCTCAGGTCCGTTCTATACGGGTTTACAAGTTTCGCTTCGGTCCTGATTTTGGTGCCGGACAAATGATGATTATACCACGACAACGGAAGAGGTCAAATAATTCCATTGTCAGTTGTTAGGATAGGTTAGGGAGCCCGCAAGGCGTGAACCCTACAAGAATCTTTGCCATTCCAAGCGCGAACCTTTATGCATTATCAAAGTATTAACGATAGGATGGAAATGTGCAGACGAAAATTTTTCTGAACAGGCGATAAAATGAATAGCTATACTACTTGGCGTATAAATGTTGTAACCTACTGTATGTGGGCGGTACTATCGCACAGAATACCAATAACAGCATGGGAGTTGCAGGAGTGGCATTTGACTGTTCCATTATGCCGGTGAAGGTGGTAAGCCACCTTGGAACAGGCAGTTTTTTGACATAGCCAGAGGAATATATTTTGCGACGAATAACGGAGCGAAGGTCATCAATTTGAGCTTAGGTGGAGAGGGAGACTCGGTCACCTTAAGAGATGCTATTGGCTATGCCTATTCCCAAGGTGTTACAATCGTGTGTGCCGGCGGTAATGAATTTCTTGAGGGCAACCCCACAATTAATCCTGCAGCCTATGATGACTATTGCATTGCAGTCGGAGCAACTCGCTATGATGAAACCAGAGCATACTATTCCAGCACCGGCAACTACCTGGACATAGCAGCACCAGGAGGTGACATGCTCGTGGATCAAAACGGCGACGGTTACCCGGATGGAATACTTCAGCAGACTTTCGGAATAGACCCCAATGATTTTGCATACCGGTTCTATCAGGGAAATTCCATGGCTGCACCTCACGTTAGTGGAGCATCTGCTTTACTGATATCGAACGGCGTGACCAATCCGGACAAAGTCAGAGAAGCCATTGAAAAAACAGCCAAAGATATTGGCTCCGGCGGTTGGGATGAAGAATACGGATGGGGGTTGATAAATGTACGAGCGGCTCTGAACTACGGAGTGCGCGGTGATCTCAGTGGCGATTTGCTCGTTAGTCTCGAGGACCTTAGCTTTCTGGCCGACCAGTGGTTACGGCACGCGGCTCCGAGCTCTAAAGCAGAACTCAGCAGTGATGGTGTTGTGAACTTTGTTGACTTTGCGATTTTGGCGGAAAAGTGGTCCAAATAGAGTCCTCCACGGACTCATTTCAAACATTTGCAGGACTGAAACTATCCGCTACAGGGTGTGTGTTATACCAATCCTAACCCGGGCGCGCCGGAACCAAAGAGGGTAGATAAAAGGCTGACGCCTTACCGAAACCGCCTTCTGTTGTTAAGCATCCATCTAAATCGCATGACCGCAATCTCTCTCCCCACCCTCCTTCGAGGCAGGGAGATTGCTTGTTCTGAAAACGAAAAACTTTGTCTCTGCTGCCGGGTCGATCAAACGCCACGCCAAATAAGGACCGATTTGGCATGTCGTTTGAAGCGCCCCTCGGTTTATCAACTATACCCCTACCCAAAGTCAAGACAAAAATTACAGGCTTTTAAGGTGGATTCATCACCGTATGTTAAAGCAGTTGGCACGGAGGGAGCCCGAAGGGCGACCGGAGTGCCAACTGCTACGCCATACACTTCGGCGGGGGTGCGGTAGCCCAAAGCCTGGTGCAATCGCTGGTTATTATAAAGCTCAAAATATCGACCCAGGCGGTATATCGCCTCGGCCACCGTTTGATAGTCCCGCAGATAAACCTCCTCTACTTTCACTGTTCGCCATAAACGCTCTGAAAAAATATTATCAAATACTCGGCCTTTGCCATCCATGCTGATTTGAACACCTGAATTCAGCAATATCTTTGTAAAATCTATCGAGGTAAACTGGCTGCCCTGGTCCGTGTTGAATATCTCCGGTTTACCAAAGCTCAATGCCTGCTCCAAGTCCAAAACACAAAAATCAGCCTCCAATGTTACCGACACTTCCCAACTAAGAACATAACGACTGAACCAGTCCATCACCGCTACCAGATAAAGCCAGCCGCGATACATACGAACATACGTTATATCCGCCGACCAGACCTGATTATCTGTACATCTCTGAGCAGGTACGGATATATCTATGCTCCTTGTCCGGCAGGCTCAAACCACGCCTTCGACGTGGATAAACGGCTTCTAAGCCCATTTGTCGCATCAGCAGTCGAACTCTCTTATGATTGACATAGTGGCCTTGGCGGCGTAGCCATTCGGTCATCTTATCAATACCATAAAACAGCGTCTCGATATATTGTTCATCTAATAATCTCATTAACAGCTCATTGTATCGCGTATCCCGACAAGATTTATAATACAGACTGCTTCGACTTAATCCCAGCAATTCACATTGCCTATAAATCGCTATCTGCCTGTGTCCCGGCTCAATTACCTTACGCTTTTGCTCAAGCGTCAAATCCAGATTTTTTTTTGAGCCAGTCAAGCTCTACTTTCAACTGGCCTATCTGCTGATACAGATGTTCTGTCAGTTCATCCTGCTTCTGCCGATCTCGCTGCCGAGAGCGAGAGAATATATCCGGCAGTGATTCGAGCAATTGCTTTTTCCATTTGGTAATCTGGTTCGGATGAACCTCATACTGACTGGCCAGTTCAGCTATCGTTTTGTCGCCTTTAGCCGCCGCCAGGGCGACTTTCGCCTTGAATTGGGCACTGTGGTTTCGTCTTTTGTCCTTCATAAATTTGTCTCCTGAAACAGTTATCGTCTCAGGCGACAAATCCACCTTAATTATGCGTCCAGTTTTTGGGGAGTATTATATACTTTGATGCTCTTCGTCTGTATCCTGCGCCGGAACCGGCACCTTAAGCCGAGATTTAGTTGGCCCCCATTGCTTATTGAGAAACAAGATATGGGGGCGTGGTTGAAATAGCAGATTTACATCAATTCGGGGCTTATACTGAATGATTCGGTATAGGCCCCGGTTGTTTTAGGACAATAGCAGACAAACTCCATATACGCTGCTAAAAGGTTAGACCGGCTCAGGATTTTCTTCCAGAGCGTTGTCAGAGGGGATTATTTGGATACAATGAGGAGAAGAATGACTATACAGTATCTGAAAGTGACAGTTCCCGGCCGGCGGTATTTCTTCAGACAGCAGTGGTTGCCAGCCAGGAACAATTACCTCGTTCCTGTCGAAGCCTTGTCAATCCTCTTTTGAGGCATATTCACTGATATGGTTCGCAGACAATTGTCTCATATCCGGTTACCCGCATCGCTGTGGCATAAGAATTGGGTCGTCTTCGCGGCACAAAACTTATAAATCTTTGAGTTGTACCGGTTGTAGTGGTCTACGAGCGAAAATGGAGTCATTTTGGGGTCCCGCTTCTGTGGGAATGAGTGTTTTGGTGTGGCGCCTCGGCACTCTTCAATCTATGTCAACCTCTCTGTCCGAATCATAGCACGCGTAGACAAATGGAATGAGACAAGAGTCAAACAGAGTGACTCTCTAATCTTTCAGCCAGCCCGGCACCCGAACGCCCTTAGGTTCACTGTCTATGGAGGGGATGTATGGCTTGATGTCGAGGATTGGGCTGCCATCAAGGGCATCGATCTTATCAACGGTGATTATTTCGTTCCTGATTGAAAGAACCTTGCATAGACTCAGAGCAATTAGATTAGGCCTTACCGGGGCACGGCATGCAAAAACGCCCGTCAGGGGGTTCTTCTTATTGCCGCGTGGGTGTACCTGGAGAATGTTCCGTTTTTCGGGTGTATCGTTTCTGTCAAACCAGTAAAGCACAAACACGTGCGAAAAGTCGTCCAACCCTTTGAGTGCATCACAGTATCTGTCAAAAATCTGCAGTTTTGTGGACCCACGTTGCCTCTTTACTTCACCGACTGGATATAATTTGAAAAACGTTTCATTCTCATTCTCGTTCACGGTTTCTGCTCCTTCTGTGGTGTCACTTGCTTTGTAGAAGGCTCCGCAACCGATTGTCGCCAAGCCTCTGGAAACCAAATTGCGCCTTGAGATGTTCATAGAAGTCCCTTTTCGAATTTTGGTTCATAAGGATCATCTGATGCGAGAGGTCCATCGCTATCTTACCAGGCCGAATCAGTCAGCAACAGCGAAATGGAAACGCAAAGTTGCCTAACAAATGACATGACTTGTATGAAATGTCATTTAGTAAATCAACTCATCCAATTGGTCTGCATATTCACTTTCAGGCCGTAATCCTACCAGACGCTTCATCTCCTTGCCGTCATTGATAATTAGAACTGTCGGAATAGCCATGACTCCATATTCTCCGGCTATGGCCGGCGCGGTCGACATTTACTTTGCACACGGTGACTTTTCCAGTGTATTTATCAGCAAGTAAGGATATGGTCGGAGCAAGCATCCGGCAGGGAGGACAGCGATGGAAAACGGGTCGACATTATTCAACTTTCAACACTTCCTTTATAGCTTTTTTCAGTATTTTTTTGGGTAAGGCGCCTACTGCCATTTGCGGTTTATCATTTAGCGGTACAAAAAGGATGCTGGGGATGCTCTGAATGCCGAAAACGGCCGCTAATTCCCGCTGAGCTTGTGTGTCTACTCTGTAAATATTGAGCTTACCTTGGTATTCTTGAGCAAGTTCTTTCAAAATAGGTTCTACCATTTTGCACGGCGCACACCAATCCGCATAAAAGTCAATGATGCAGGGCAGTTTGCCTTCAAACTTCCATTCTTTATTTTGCTCATAGTTAAAAACTTTTTGTAAAAAGCCGTCTTTCGTTAAGGATTCCACGAGAGAAATCCCAGTTGTTTCAAGCGCACGCGTTTTTAAATCAGCCTCGCTGTCGATGTTGACAACGTGCGAACCTTCCGGGTTATCTTTCGGTATTTCGGTTTTATCCTTCGGTACCCCCGCTGCATCCTTCGCTGGTGCAGGTTTCTCCTGTGGTGGCGTGGGTCTGCGTTTCGGCTGGGACGAGAACATCGACGCCATCAAGGCCCCCACCATCGCTCCGTATATTGCCCCGCGGTATGGGTTCGCCGTCAATGGGCAGGCTCCAGACGAACACTTACCGAAATAGCCCAAAACTGCGCCGATTGTTCCCCCAATCAACAGGCCAAGTAATATTCTGATGAACATACTTTATCTTTCCCTGTGGTATTCTCGACAATTTCCGGATAATTGTTATTAACTATCTAAAAACTCATCCTTAAGCTTATCCTATCTTAATCCACACGATGATGCAAGCTCCACCGATAAATTTTTTGACCGTTTTTGATTGCGAACCATAGCTGTTTTACCTGCCGATTACCGGAGGTCTAAGAGCCTATCCGAATAACCCGCTCTATTGCGGCCGGCTGCAAAGTCCGATGCCTGCGTTGTCGGCCAAAAATGTTCTCAACGTGGAGAAAACCACTTCTGGCGAGCATTTTTGGCCTGCCGCCTTGGCCTCGAACTTTTCGCTCGGCCTCATAATGACCCGGTTATTCGGATAAGCTCTAAATCTGAGAAGTCCTTCTTGCTAAGGCACAGCTTGTATCCAACACCAAGTGGATAAAAATTGTCGCCATAGGCTTGCCTGAACAGATGTCGAGCTATATCTCCTGAGCAGTGACAGGGGCCGACAGCTCGCACGCCAGCTTCTTTGGTCTGATGGACTATCTGCTCGATCTGTTCGCGGTTTTTTCCGAGAAGATGAAACCCGCCCAGCGCCATATACACATTTTGGGCTAATTGAGCCTTGGCCTGCTTGATAATATTAACGATGCCGGGATGTGCACAACCGCTGATCACAACAAGACCATTCTCCATTTGGACTACCAGAGACTGCTCCTTGATTCCGCTGCCCAACTCACCGGTGGAGTAAACTGCCCGGCAGATTCTGATCGGCTGATGCACGTCAATAACTTGAGCTCCTGATTCTGTCACCATTTGCTTTATCTCTGCCGGAAAAGACTTGGGTAGATAAACGGTTACGTTGCTATTATGTCCAAGAAAGTCGGCGAGTCCGCCATAGTGATCATGGTGAGCGTGTGAGATGACCACAGTGTCCACCTGAATAGGCTTGATAGCTAATTTTCGCATGTTCGAGAGTAGTGTCCCGCCGTTGTCACCGGTGTCTAACAGGATCGTTTTCTCAGTTCCTTCTACCAGACAGGCAAATCCCCAAGCTGTTTGCAGGCGCTGGTCAAAAGGATAATTGTCATAGAAAACGGTGATTTGTATATAGTTTTGATCGGTTGCTTGTTTTTGCAATTGGGCACTTACCGTCTCTTTGTTCCCACACCCCAAGCCGCTCAAAAGCAACCAGAGAAACGCCAGTGAAGATAGCATTTTACTATCGAAGAGATCTCGTGTCAGAGTATGCGACTTTTGCATATCATATCCTCCTGGATTTTACATAAGCTTGCAAGTATCCAAGAATTTCTTCTACGGGTTTTGAATTTGGCCTATCATTTGGTTTTCGTCTCGGTGCACCCCCTCACTTGGACCATTTAGAGTTTGGCTATATAATAAAGTTTCTGATTGCGTACGTCAGTTTCTATCTTTTCTGCCAGGGTTAATCGCTCGATATATTTGACAACCTCGTTTATATGAAGGCCCAGGCCAGCAGCGATATCCTCAGTGGAACAAGGTCTTCTTTTCAAAAGGCTTAAAATATCTTCATCGTGCACAGCAAACTCCCGTACCTCTCGGTCATATTTGTATTCTGCAATGATCTCTACATTGCCATATAATCGTTTGGCAATGTCCTTAAGCTGATCTTGCGGGACAGGCAAAGCGAAATCTTCTGAAGGTGGTCTGGTAGCCGTATTTAGCTGCACCTTATCTGGGTCGATCTTGCTTATACAATTTGACAGCGCATTTACCTGGACCTCAACAGTAGTCAACCCACTAAGCAGAAACACTTCCAGCCAATATATACCCGCATACTCTTGGCGGAACTTTACCAGACCTTCCAACATGGCATTGAATTTTATTTCCGGGTAAGGCCTGTTTATATAGTTGAATAGTTCCTCGGTCCCTGCATCAAGAGAAGGTGCCACAAGCTCTGCAAGCATTAAAGACTGTCTCACTTCCGGTCTCCACAGAAGTGACCCGTTAGTAAGAACCGCAACCGGAACATTGCTAATTTCATGTATTTTTCTGATTAACTCTTCTAACTTTGAAAAAAGAGTGGGCTCGCCGGAACCAGACAGCGTTATATAATCGGGTTTGGAATTGAGCTTGTTTTTGAGCTGATCAATAATTACATCTACCGGCACATATTCCTTTCTTTTTATTGTCTTATTTGTTGTTCTGCCAAGCTGGCAATAGATACAGTCATAGCTGCAGGTCTTGTAAGGCACTAAGTCAACGCCAAGAGATCGTCCTAACCTCCTTGAGGGAACCGGCCCATAAATAACGTCATGGCTTTTTAAATTATCAATATTGGTACTCATGGCAAGACTTTACTGCATCGAAGAATACAAAGAGAAAACGCTATTACTTTTTTAAATCTTGTGGATGAATCCTATGATTTTGGCATCTTGTACATTGAAGTGTCGCATTCCAGAGCCTCTAAATCGGAGAGTTCTTCCCTTGAATTTTTTCAACCGTTTGCAGAGCCAGACTTAGGCCGCCTGATTGCTTGTATTCAATGGCAGATATTCCTTTTACCCAATCAAATAAATCCATCTTGCCGCATTGCCCCTATATTTCAATCACACTGCCAACCTGTATTTGTTCAAACTGGCTCGGATATCTCTGCTTTATCTGCTCAGTATATTGAGTGCAGTGGCAGGGGGCGATTAATTGAATGCCTTCCAGTTCGGCGAACTTTGAGAAACCGTGAAAGCCGCCGAGTACACCGTAGATTCGACCAAGCCTTCTGGCTGTTTGAAGAATTCTCTCCAGACCGGGATGTGCACAGCCAGTGACCACAATATTTCCTTTTTCTGTGTTCGCCACCAAGGATTGCTCTCTGGGAGACACTCCGAGCGCCCCAGTTGAATAGATGCCAGGGGATATTTCTGTCGGTTCTGAAAAAGCGTTTGGATGTACGACTTCAGCTTTAGAGTTGAATTTCCGGAAACCCTCCAGTCCGTCTACGTGGTCCCAATGGTTGTGCGAAAGTACCACTTTATTCACACTCTTAGGATCGATGTTCGCTTTTTCGAAGTTATATATGAGCTTTTGGCCGTCGTCTCCAGTGTCAAAAAGGATTCGTTGGCTACTCTCCACCAAGCACGAAAAGCCCCATCCTGATTCAAATCCTGGATGTGCATTGTTATCATAAAGAATTGTTATTTTCATGTGGCACCAGCACACTTTCTGAAATTCAACACGCAGCCTTCGTTAAGTTCGTCATCGTGGCTTATAAGGCCACAATGTTTCCGTTCAAAGACAAAGTTTGAACTTTCGATTTCTTGTTTGACGTCACTTAGACTTAACCTTCTGAATTCCTGTATGGGGTCATCCTCCAAAGTGTGCTTGGGATAAACAGAGAGTAAGCCATCTTGTTTTAAAACACGGAAAGCTTCCTGGTACACCTTTTTCCGGTCGTTGTTTCCAAGATAATGGAGAACATCATAGAAAAAAACTACATCGATCGACTCGCTTTCGAAGTCCAATTCTATTTGGCCCGAAGCTTTTATTATCCTTACATTTTTTAGATTATGAACTTTGACTTTTTGTTGTAATTTATTTAAAGCTTCGTTCTCTTTGTCCAGGGCATAGACTGCTCCGTCATTTCCAACAGCTTTTGCTGCCGGAATAGTATAGTGACCAACTCTACAGCCAAAATCCAGGATTGTTTGGCCAGACTTGATTCCAATTTTTCGCAGAAATCTTACCCCTTCTTTTGCTTCCCATCCACCCATCTTTTCATTCATTTTCCAACTTTTGAAAATTGTGCTGGTCATTAGAATTCCCACCTTGGCTTTTTTACCTTTTCCAGCTTCTCTTCGAGTTGTTCTAACTGTTGGATCATTGATGGCTTCGCTGAGTGAGCAGGCAGTCTGCTTTTCAGTTCAGCTATTTCTTTTTCAATATCTGAAACAACACAGCCGGCAAGCAGATTTTTCAATCTATCCAAAGTAATCTTATGGGGTCGAATCTCTATACCCATCCAGTCAGAGAATTCAAGGACCTTCTCAGGGTGCTCCTGGCAATATCTATCCCAAAAGCCTATGCCATCTAATAAAATGGCTCCACCTGTATGCTGAGGAAAATTCTCATTGGCTTTGCCTTTATCCCAGTCCTGAAATACATAGTTACGGTATATTATCCATCCCGGCGTAAGCCACCAAATTTTTTTACCCTCGCTGATTTCGTCTCTTTGGCTTTCGCCGGCTAACATATCCATACAGTGAGTTGCGTTTATTCTGGAAATTGAAATTCCGACTGCCTGCTCGGCGATTATCGTATCTATTGTTCGGTAGGGATTATCGATGTTGACGTAGCAGAATTTGCCGCCATAAACTATTATGATTCTTTTGGAGTGCCGCTTAGCGGTGTTTATTTTCTGTATCAACTGGCTTTCAAGTTCTTTGAGAACCTCGTGCCGTCCAGGTGTTGTATAAACAATTTTCTTGGCATCTAAAAAATCCTGCTTTCTCAGATAATTCAACTCTGGCCCAAGCGTCCCGCAAGCGACTATGACATAATCTTTAAATGATAGCTGTTCTTCCATTTGGGTCTTTCTTTTTTCTCTTCACGGAAGTAAAATTTGGCTTCTGCTCCTGACTTTCATACATGTCTAAGGCAGCTTTGAGTGTATCAATAGATAACTTCGCACAATGTTTGCTTTCTTCAGGCAGGCCTTCAAAATAATTATCAACATCTTCTGGTTTCATGCGATGCGCATCTTTGATAGTTTTTCCTTTTACCGTTCTGGTGACATAGCTGGCACAAACAATCGTAGCGCCACAGCCATCTGTCATAAATTTAATATCATTTATCTTTCCATCTTTGAGGACCAAATACATTTCAATGCTATCTCCACAAACACCTGTTATACTAACCTGGCTGTCTGCGTCTTCTATTTTTCCAATATTTTTGGGATTGAAAAATTCCTGTTTGAATTTTTCCGAATAGCCCTCTAATATCGCTTCTTGGAGGGTCCGTACAATTTTATCAATGTCATCTGTCATTTCTTTTTCCAAATATTGCTGTTCCTATTCTGACCATATTGGAGCCTTCTTCTATGGCGACCTTGTATGAATTTGTCATACCCATAGACAGATACTTCATATCTACGTTTGCAAGATCAAGGGCTTTGATTTTTTCAAATATCCTTCTCATCCTTGCAAAAAACGGTCTACTATTTTCGGGATTGCCGAAACGGGGTCCCATTGTCATCAATCCTTTGATACTTAAATGCTCAAATTCCGACATATCCGTAATCAACTTTTCAATATATGCCTCGAATGGCTCGTGGTCCTGGGGTTTTATGCCGGCTTTGGAATCCTCGCTGCCAATATTAATCTCTATAAAAACCGGTTTTTTCTGCTTTCTTGCTCTTTCTACCCTTTTGTCAATAGCTGCTGCTTTTTCTAAGGAATCGACAGTTTGAATAATATCAAAAATTCTTAATGCCTTGTTTATTTTGTTCGTCTGCAGATGGCCTATCATATGCCATCTGGCTTTAGCTGCCTTTTTCCTTAAAGCACTATAGATTTGCCCTGCCTCCTGAACGTAGTTCTCTCCAATATCAGTAGCCCCGGCGTCTATTACCTCTTCTATTTCTTCTGCTGTTCTTGTCTTACAGGATACAACTATGGTTACACCATCTGGGGTTTGCCGGGCGATTCTTGCATAATTTGCTGAAATGCTCATATTCAGTATCACCCCATCAGTAATTGCTCTATAGTTGTAAATTGTTGTTTAAGATTCACACGGCCTTTTATCACAGGGCATATCACGTCCGCAGCAGGGTCTGTCTCGCCCACAAGCCGGAGCATTACTCTTGGCGTAATCAGTTGCATAAAAGCCCGAACCCTTGAAAATCACACCCGCTCCGCCACTAATCAGGCGTTGAACTTTGCCGTTGCACTTTGGACACTTTGTGACAGGCTTATCCTTCATGCTTTGAAATTTTTCGAACATATAGCCGCAAATTTGACACTTATACTCGTACGTTGGCATAATTTCCTCCCCCGTCCTTTGGACTGCTTTGTGCAACATCAATCCTGGTCTTTAGCTCAGGTTTGATTTCTAATTTGTCCAATGCCTGTCCCAGATCTTCAAGCAGTATCTCGGTTTTCTCAATTCCAGCGGAGAGACGAACGGTGTTAGGACGTACGCCGAAAACAGTCCGACGTTCGGGAGGCATATAAAGCAACGTCGTAAGGTATGGTATACAAATCAGTGATTCAGTTGCTCCCAAACTAACGGCATGGCATACTACTTTGAGTTCACTTATAAAGCTTTTCGCATCTTCCTGACTTTTGCCAACATTAAATGCTAACACCCCGCCAAATCCATTATGCATTTGTCTTGAGGCTATTGAATAACCAGCATCTTTCTTCAAACCCGGATAATAGACACTGGAAATTTTTGGATGGCCGGACAAATACTCTGCTATGGCCATAGCATTAGCTGCCATCTTTTCTGCTCTGAGCTCAAAGGTTTTTAGTCCTCGCTCAAGCAGCGATCCTGAATAAGCATCCAAAGTTGTCCCAATAGCCTGGCGGGTAAACCATAGATTATCATAATGGTTCTTCGAGCCGGCTATAGCACCTGCCATAAGGTCGTTATGGCCTCCTAATCCCTTAGTGGCGCTATGTACTACAATATCAGCACCAAGCAAGAGGGGTTTTTGATGGTACGGAGTAGCAAAAGTATTATCTACTACTAAAAGAGCGTTTACCTTATCTGCTTCCTTACGCAACTCAGCGATATCTAAAACTTTGCATAAAGGATTGCTTGGACTTTCACAAAATATCATTTTTGTATTTGGTCTGATATGCTCTGCAATCCTATGGCCCTCACGAGCATCAAGCCAGGTTATATCGATACCGAGCCGCTCTAAGATAAGTGAAACCTTATAGTGGGCACCATATACATCATGAAATATTATCAGGTGATCACCTGCACCAAGATATGTCAAATATACCATCGTGCAGGCGGCCATTCCTGAAGTGCAAATAATGCAATCCTCAGCTTCCTCCAATGCAGCTATTTTCTTCTCTACTGCTCGGACCGTAGGATTGTCGTCTCTATGATAAGTATAACCATCTATTTCACCGTCTGTGATTTTTCGCAGCACCTCGAAAGAACTGTATTCATAATTGACTGCGTTGACAATAGGTGTAACCATTGGTTTGTTGCCATATGGCGTTAGTGGATCGTTACTCATATACGTTTACTCCTCTCTTCTTAAGTTTCGACTGAAAACATTACTTCATCTCAAGTGGAGCAACTTCGATTTCACGAGGTCGGGCCATTTTGCTCCTATCCTTTGGTCCGACTATCTTTTTCATTGTCTCCAGCTCACCCAACGCTTTTAAACGTTCATAAATCTTTATCCAGGCACAATCACGTTCGGAATCTACTTCACATTTTCCATCTTTACTTCCTCCACATGGCCCATTTAACAATCCTTTAGCACACTGAGTCAAAGGGCAAATTCCAGCGAATTTACCAAGTTCACATTCTCCACACTGTTGACATTTCTCTTTGAATAGAGTTGGGCCTCCTCCCATATGTCCTATTGGATTTGTTCCTGGATAAATAGGCTTTGCAAGGTCAAACTCTTCTTCCAGAATTAACTCCCTCACAACTTGAAGTCCATCGCCACAGGACAACATCAGGATAGCATCACATTCTTCGATTTCTTTTCGATATTTACTCAAACGGCTTTTACTCCACGGAGCGTAACAGGTAAATTCCCCAAAAGGTGGGGCAATAGCTGCTAAAACCTGCTTTCCCGTTTCAGAAAGATTTTTTGCCATTTCTTTTACTTCGGTCTCGCCACCTGTATGAAAAACTGTAGCACATCCCCCACACCCAACGAGAACAACCTTTTCCTTACCTTCTAAGTACTCAAGAATTTCATCTATTGGTTTTTGAATTTGGCCAATCATTTTTTTCACTCCATTCTGTTCAAAACTTCAAGTTGATAAACATTCTTTATAGACCGCTTTAACTCTTTAAGCCCTCATTCTTTTCATAAGCCACCTCTTCCACAATGATGTCAGAGTTCATAAAGTCTATCTCTTTTATTTTTGCTTGCATAACATTAGTTTCTCCTGTAAGGTTCTCTGTCACTATTCGATTTCCATCGATTTTAAGGTAGGCAACACTTTTTATCAGTAGCTTACCGGCCCTTCCGTTTTGATAGATATCTGCAAGACACATATCTCGATCCTTCCCTTTAGCTATATTAAATTAGCTTGGTCTTTTTTTTTCTCAGATTCCAGCCTGTCAGCAATTTGTTTAATTCCCTCAAAGGATATTTTAAGCTCCTTGCCAGCGAGGCCTGACATAAATACATCCCTGTTTTCAGGAATAGTAGCTATTACTTTTTCTTTGTCTATCGATTCCAAAAGCAGCTTTTCAGATCCATGATTGACTCTGTTTAGTACTAAATACGTTGGCTTACCAAGCTGCTTTCCCAGATTGGATATCTTCTGGGCCAAAAGTATCGAATCTTTGGAAGGCTCAATGACGACAACAAGTGAATCGACACCTTTTTCTACGCCTCTGCCAAAATGCTCTATACCGGCATCGGTATCAACAATCAAAACCTCTTTATCTCCTACGTCAAGAATCTCCAACACTCTCGAAGAAAGTACGTTAATAGGGCAGGCACATCCTTCACCGAATTCGTAAATCTTGCCCATCGAGAGAAGTTGAATATTGCCCTTCTCGGATAAATATTCTTTAGGCAAGTCATCTAATTTCCATCTACCTGTTATCTCTTTAGTTTTTTCAAATAGAATCTTTTTGCCGCCGAAATAATTCATAAAATCTTCCGGCTTGGTCATTCCCAGACGAAGGTGAAGGCCGGTATTTGACTCATCACTATCGATCACTAAAACCTTATTTTTTCTTTCGGCCATCTCTTTGGACAGAAGGGCTACAATGGTACTTTTCCCACATCCACCTTTGCCGCAGACCAGCACTTTCATAATTATTAACCTCTTTCTTTCACAAAATCATTTGTGCAACAGCGTATCTCGGATATGTTAGTGGTCACAGATATTATCTCCTGTTTCAAGTGTGTTTTGCAAATAAGCTGATACAAGCTCTTCAGGAGATTGGGCAGATGCCCCTATTACAACTTTGATGCCGTCCTGGGTAAAAAGCTGCTGTGCACGCTGGCCCATGCCGCCGGCAATAATAACGCTTACATTGTTTTCATGTAACCATTTCGGCAGCACACCAGGTTCAGGAGCAGGCGGTGTGGCATCTTTTCTGTTTATAACCTTCTTAATGTTGTCATCGATATCAAAAATGGCGAATTGATCACAATGACCAAAGTGAAGGCTTAATTTGCCCCTTGCTAATGGAACTGCTATGCGCATTTTCTTGTCTCCTGTCTGTAAAGAGTGTGTTTCAACTAATTCCTGAGCATTGGTGTCAAGTTGGAGAATAGGATTCAATATTTTTTCGAATTCCTTTGCAGCTTGAGTTTGCTTGTAGTGATATACAAATGGTTTACCGGAATCACAAGATTGTACGATTTGCGGGTCTAAAGGGATTCTTCCCAGGAAAGGCACTTTCATTTGATTGGCCATTTCCTGGCCGCCGCCGGATTTGAATATGTCGGTTCTCTCGCCACATTTTGGACAGACGAAGCCGCTCATATTTTCCAACACGCCAATAACAGGTAGTTTGAGATTGCGGCAAAAGCTAATGCACTTGCGAACGTCAGACAGTGCCACTTCCTGCGGCGTGGTAACAATAACAGCACCATCAGCATTTTCCAGAAGCTGGACAATCGAAAGAGGCTCATCACCCGTGCCGGGCGGTGAGTCAACGATCAGAAAGTCCAGGTTGCCCCATTGCACATCCTTGAGGAATTGCTTTATCATCTTATATTTCATCGGGCCTCTCCATATCACAGCGTCGCTACTTCCGCGCAGCAGAAAGCCTATGGACATAACTTTGAGATTTTCCACCATTTCAACAGGCAAAATCACATCTCCTATCGCCTGGATAGCCTTTCCTTCAAGATTTAAAATCTTTGGGACACTTGGGCCGTGTATATCAATGTCGAGAAGCCCAACTTTCTTGCCGGCAAGTGCGAGCGAGACAGCAAGATTTACCGCCACTGTGCTTTTGCCCACACCCCCCTTGCCGCTGAGTACAAGTATCTGGTGCTTTATTTGTTGTACTCTTTTGCGAATTTCTTCCTGTTCAGCCTGCATTTGTTTTCGCTGGTTTTCATCAATCTTAAAAGTGCTGCTTTCTCTTGCCATAGTTTATTTCCTATTCTCCAAAAACCTATTCATCTTTATTAACTTCGGGACATGCGTTGGAAATTCTTGCACTCACCACTACCTCATATTTTTTAGCAACCTGCTCAAAGGCCTTTTGCAAGTTTTCGAAAACCACCCGGCTTTCTCCTGTAACGAGTGTGCTCATTGACCCCGTTTTGACTTGTAGCTTATCATTATCCAGAACCTGAACAAATTGCTGAATCGGTTTGGTCAATTCATTCTGGCGCAATGGATATAAACTTATTTCTGCCTGGACCTTCATAATCTCACCTCTGCTGCGATAAAAACACCGTAAGGAATGTGGAGTATGCGAACAAAAGTATCAACCAATGGTGCTAATAGCCGAAGCAGCTTTTGATTAGGAACGAATCCGGCAGTTACCATAGATACCTGACCGTAAGGTTCCAGAAGCTGTTTAAGTTGCTTGGGAGAAAACAATCGAGCTGTAGCCCATAAACTTTCAGGTTCTTTTTTTCTTTGGCGATTCAACGAAGCCCGTGCATTTAGGACCCCGACCAGCAGTCGCCCTGCCGGTTTGTGAGTACAACGTACCATCTCTCGTACCACTGCCTTGGCATCGCGGACAAATTCCAAGGTGGTAATAGCGGCCGTTACTTCAAATGTCCCATCAGCAAAAGGCAAAGAATGGCCATTAGCGACTTGAAATGATGCATCGGAGATATTTTTGTTTTTGGCTATTTCTATCATCCTCTCAGAGATATCAACACCTGTAACCTCAAATCCATATTCGCTGAAAAAACTGCTCCAATGGCCTGTTCCACAACCTACATCCAACAGCTTTTTGCCTTCAGCCTCGGCCGGCAGGTAGTCGGTAATTAACTTTTTTTCTAAGCGGTCATACATCGCACCTCGCCTGCCGGCGTACCAGCTATCATAGGAACCGGCAACCAGACCAAAATCAAATCTTGATGCCTTCGATTTGTTTATTTGCTGTTTCTGTTCAGCCGAGGGCATAAGTAACCTGTCTCCATAATGCTTTTATCTGTTCTGTTATAGCACCTCCTGTATATTCGACTACGCTTGCCTTAATAATCTGGGCCCTGGTAAAAGCCTCGTCATAAGGGATTTTTCCTATAACCTTTAATCCTCGCTGCCCGGCCTCTTCACTTATTTGACCTGTTATTTGCGGGTTTATATCTGCTTTGTTGATACAAACCAAGGTCTCAATACCGAAGTTTGCCGTAAGCTTGGAGACCCTGTCTAAATCATGTTTGCCTGAAAGGGTCGGTTCTGTAACTACCAGTACCAAATTTGCTCCTGTAATAGATGCGATTACAGGACAGCCTATTCCCGGCGAACCATCGACAATCAGCAAATCTCTTTTTTGCTCTTGTGCTATTTTCTTTGCTTCTTTGCGAATAACAGTTACCAGTTTGCCGCTGTTTTCCTCAGCAATCCCTAATTTGGCGTGGACCATAGGGCCAAATCGCGTATCCGATATAAACCACTGTCCGTTTATGCTGTCGTTAAATTCAATCGCATCAACCGGGCAGAATTCCACACATACTTTGCAGCCTTCGCAAGAAACCGCATCAATGGTAAATGTTTCGTCAACTACATTGTTTCCCTGACCATTTAAATTTATCGCGTCGAATCTGCACATATCCCGGCATTTCCCGCAGCCGATACATTTTTCAGCAATTATAAAGGCCTTTTTGCCGCCGGAAAAATCGTTGGTTTGCTGTACCTTCGGTTCTAAAACCAGGTGCAGGTCCGCGGCATCTACATCGCAATCAGCTAACACTGCTTTTTTCGCAAGGGCCGCAAAAGCTGCCACGATACTTGTTTTGCCTGTTCCACCTTTGCCGCTTATTACCACCAATTCCTTCATGAATTCACCTTTCATTAACAGCGGGATTAACTGGTTAGAAATCCCAGCTTGACAGACTGGGTAGAACCGATAATGCCTGTAACTACGACAGAAGTTATTCGGTTCAATTTGCGGTATTGACTTATAGAATAAACGAGTTCTTCGTCAGGCTTTACCCGAAAAACATAATTTGGGCATAGCTTCATAGACCAGCTCCTCACTTAATAAACCTTACCTAAAAGCGCATGCACCTGCCTCTGGATAGTTCTATGGACTCTTTCTTCTAAACCTTCTAAAGGTAACTTTTTTACCTTTCTAATAGCAAGAGTCGAAGTTAGCTCGATGTAACTATCTACCGACATTCCCTGCCTCTCGAAAAGTTTCTTGCCACATTGAACAGCGCAGGCGTCTATCAGAATCCTTTTCTCTGAGTTTCTCATAATCTCATTAAACTTCCATGGTACTATAACAGCAGGAAGACATCCAATCTTCACATCATCCGGGTTTTCCTCCCATATCTTGATACAAGCCTTGGATGCAGCGACACCTGTTGCACATCCGCCATAGCAGGTGAAAATCAAAAGTCTATAACGGGCGTTTTTACTCTCTTTTGGGATTTTATCTATTCCTTAATACTACAACGCCACTTCGGTTTTCAAAATGCAACAACGTATAGCCTTTAAATCGATTCCCATCTCACGCAATCGCCTGCGTTTTTTCCGAATATGGCAACGGCGAGAACGAGCTATACGCAG